>Ga0208543_1000012_pt1 | contig 59920 bp, 65 predicted proteins | sample DEB08_DNA_14_FD_185497 | JGI IMG/M metagenome (GOLD analysis project Ga0208543, IMG submission 185497) | Aqueous microbial communities from the Delaware River and Bay under freshwater to marine salinity gradient to study organic matter... | ecosystem: Environmental > Aquatic > Marine > Coastal ...
GTTGGAGAGCATGCAGCTGAAATCATCCAGATGGCTGCGATCGCTGTCGGGATGGGCGCGACCAAGGCTGATTTCGACCGCACGATGGCCTTGCACCCGACGGTTTCAGAGGAGTTTGTGACGATGGCCTAATCCCTCAATCCCTTGGGTTGGGTCAGCTCATGCGCTCGCTGAGAGTGTCAGCTAAGCGCAGGGCTAAGGCGATGGTCGTCAGACCAGGCCCAACACTTGGACAGCTTGGGAACACGCTCGTGTCGGCGATGTAGAGATTGTCGAGTTCATGGCATTTCCCTGTGGCATCGACCACAGAGGCCGCTGGATCGCTGCCCATGCAACAGGTGCCGCATGCGTAGCCCACCACGCTTAAGGGTGCTTCGCCCCGGGGGTGGGTTGGGGCTGGATTGACGACGCGCGTGAGTGGGTCGGCTTCGATGGCTTTGAGAGTGTCAATCCAGCGATAGACCAGTCGGTCATGCGCTTCGCGGTTGTTGTGGATGTAGTTGATGCGGATCTGATCGTTATTGAGCCATACCTTGTTGTGGGTGTCGGGCAAGACCTCTGACATGGCCCACCAAGCCACCGAGCGGGACGCCAGTCGCTCCAGTCCAAAGTCGGGAATCATCTTGGTGACAAGGGACAACACCGGTGGTGACTCTGCAAACAGGGCGTCTTGCAGGACGCCTCCCGCGGCTTGAATATGGCCGAGGGGGAAGGAGACGTTTTTGTCACCCCAGTAGTAGTCATTGATTCCGAGCGACCGCGCATAGCGTCCGTCGTTGCGTTCGGTCGCGAGCTGCAGGATGGAGGTGAGTTGCAGATTCATCAAGTTGCGACCAACTTGATCGGACCCGTTGCTGAGGCCGCGGGGATGATGGCTGGACTGCGATCGCAGCAGGATGGCCGGAGTGTTAATGGCACCTGCGGCAAGCACGATGAGATCCGCTTTGAACAGCCATGTTTCTCCAGCTACATCCGCTTCCACTCCCTTGACCGAGCTGCCGCTCGGATTCACGTGCAAACGCTTGACCCTGGCTTGCGTTCGGATCTCTAGGTGAGAAGGATCGGCATTGTCGAGGCCATAAAGCTGGGAATCTCCACTCGGATCTTCCTGGCTCTTGGACCAGCTCAGCGGTAGGTCATAGGGCTGACATCCCTGGCGTTTGAGCGCTTCTCGCATGGGCTCAAGAAAGGGAACCAGGGGTTTTGGCTCATGGTCAAAAGGGGAAGAGCGGCTTGGTTCGGTTGGGTCAACGCCAGAGCGACCGTGGACCCGGTACAGCTTTTCAGCGGCTGAGTAATAAGGGGAGAGCCGGTCGTAATCGATTGGCCAGGACGGTGAAATCCCCTCTTGCAACGGGACTTCCCCAAAATCCTGTTCGCGCATGCGTTCCAGCACGGCGCCCCAGATTTTGGTGTTGCCGCCGAGGGAATAGGTGGTTTGTGGTGCGAATGGATCACCGTCGGGGCCAAACCAGCGTTCACTCTTGGGGTGGTAACGATCTTTCCGGAACAGATCCACATCGGCCACGTTTTGATCTTCGAGTGCCATGGCCTCGCCCCGCTCGAGCATGAGCACGGAATGCCCCTGCCTGCTTAGGGTGCCGGCAAGCGTTCCACCACCGGCACCACTGCCGATAATGATGACGTCGTAATGGCGGTCGTCGATGATCATGATGTGGAAAATTAAGGCAGATCTAAAAACTCAGACGGATTAGGTGGTGCGTTGCCAGACGTAAATTAGGAGGAAAAGAATGATCCAAATAACATCCACAAAATGCCAAAACAAGCTCACTGACGTGACACCCATATCGCCTTTCTCGTAATTGTTTGGCCTAAAGGACCGAAGCAGCATGATTCCCATTAATAGAATGCCTGTAATCACATGCAGGCCATGGAATCCCGTTAGTAGAAAAAATGTACCACCAAAAACACCACTGCTAAGTCCGAACTGAAGTTCGGACCATTCCACATATTGACCATAAACGAAGTAGGTTCCCATCGCCATCGTGAGAAGCCATAGAGCTCGAAAGCCCCAAAGGTTTTTCTGGTGTAAATATCGTTCGGCAAAATAGGCTACAAAGCTTGAGCTAACCAGCACAATTGTGTTGATCAAAGGCATGCGTGTTTCCAGCCCTTCAACGCCTTCGGGAAGCCACTCTGGTGCGGTGATTTTGAGCAGTGCAAACCCAGTGAAAAAGGCTAGGAAAATAATGCTTTCTGAACACAGGAAAATGATAAAACCTGTGAGGTTGTGCCCATCATGTTTGATGTGGCCGGGTTGATGATTAAGGGGTAATTCGGGATTGGTTGTGGTCATGGCTTTAGGCCTCCATGGAGCGACGGATATAGAAGTCTTGGTCTTCGACTAAGGGTTTGCCTAAGCCATAGCCGTAGGGCTCACTAATCACAGTCGGAATGTCGTCTTCGAAGTTTTCGGCTGGAGGCGGGGATGGCAGCAGCCATTCCAGACCAATCGCTCGCCAGGGGTTGGGAGGAGCCTTGGGTCCGCGAGCCCAGGAACTCACCATGTTCAGGATGAAGGGGATTGAGGCGACGCCAAGCATGAAGGCGCCGATGCTTGCAATCACGTTCCAGATGGCGAATTCGGGGTCGTAGGAGGCCACACGACGGGGCATGCCTAGCAAGCCGGCCCAGTGAAGTGGAAGCCAGTTGAGCGTGGCTCCGATGAAGGTGAGAACGAAATGGACTTTCCCAAGGCCTTCGTAATACATCTTTCCTGTGAATTTTGGGAACCAGTGGTAAATACCGGCGAAAACACCAAAAACAATGGTGTTGAAGATGACATAGTGGAAGTGGGCAACAACGAAGTATGTGTTGCCTACATGAATATCAATGGGCACGGTGGCTAGCATCACCCCAGTAATTCCCGCGAAAATGAAATTAATGAGACCGCCGATGCAGAACAGCATTGGTGTGCTCAAGCGTAAATTTCCTGCCCAGAGTGTTCCCAGCCAGGCAAATACTTTCACTCCAGTTGGGATGGCAATAAGCATCGTGGTGAACATGAAGATGTGACGCATCCAGTTCGGTGTGCCTGTGTAAAACATGTGGTGAGCCCACACAATCAGGCTGAGAAAGGTGATTCCGAAAGAGGCAATTGCTACAAAGCGATAGCCAAATAAAGGTTTGCGTGCATAAACCGGAAAGAGCTCAGAGAAAATTCCAAACACTGGCAACACCAGCACGTAAACGGCGGGGTGGGAATAGAACCAGAAAAAGTGCTGAAACAACACTGGATCACCGCCACCTTCTGGCCTGAAAAAGCTTGTACCGAAGCTGAGGTCAAACAGCAGCATCACGGCACCGCCTGTGAGAGCCGGCAGTCCTATCAACTGGATGGTCTGGGCGGCCCATGCCGTCCAAACAAAAATCGGCATTCGGAAGAAGCCCATCCCTGGGGCTCTCATCCGGATGATGGTTGTCACGAAATTGATGGCGCCCATGATCGAGGAGATGCCGGACAGGGCCACCGCAAGAATCCAGAGAAACTCTCCATTGATGAAATGGCCGAGTGGATTTTGCAAACTCATCGGTGGGTACGACCACCATCCCGATGAAGCGGGTCCGCCTGGGGCGAAAAAGCTTCCCATCAAGACGATGGAGAACACTGGCACCAGCCAGAAAGCAGCGGCATTCAGCTTCGGAAATGCCATGTCTGGTGCCCCGATCATCGTGGGGATCAACAGATTGTTGAAACCGTTGAGAATGGGAAACAGAAACAGGAACAACATCACTGTTCCGTGCATGGTGTAGAGGCCGTTGTAGACGGTTGGGTCAACAAGATCTGCTGGAGGAGTGATTAGTTCGCCTCGCACGATCATGGCCAATAGGCCACCCACTAAAAGGAAGAAAAGGGCTGTGGCGATGTATTGAATTCCAATCACCTTTGCGTCGGTGTTGAAACTGAAGAAGCGCTTCCAGTTGTCCGGGGCTCCAGGAACTGGATGCGGTGCCTTGAGAATGCGGAGGTCGTAGGTGTTCGTCGTCATGGCATGTCTCAGGCGTCGTGTGGAATGGAGGGATCACCGGGGTCGTTCACCATCGGTGCTGGAGCGGGCGGCACCGTGGCCCAGCCCTTGTCACCACGGGCGATGCGGCGGTCATAGAGGGCGCGACTTGGATCAAGACCCTGTTGGAGCGGTTGTTGTGACGTTGTCTTTAACCATTCGGCAAAATCCTGTTGGGTTTCAACAATCACGTCCGTTTGGTTCTGGGAGAAATAGGCACCGCTGAACATGGCGTCTCGGAGTCGGAATCGCCCTTCTTTTGTTGGAGTAAGGCTGTAAGAAATAATGCTTCCAGGAATGATGTCTTGTTTGAGCCGGAAGGCCGGGACGAAGAAACTGTGGAGCACGTCTTCCGAAATCATTCGGAAATTCACACGCTGATCAATCGGGAGATGCAGCTCAGAGCTGCGAACTCCGTCGGGGTAAACGAATTCCCAACTCCACTGACGGGCAATGACATCGATCGGTCCCACCTCAGCAATCGGATCTGCCTCCATCAGCAGGGTTGGATCGGTTCCGATGGCGTATTTGTGCTTCGGCCCGAGGGTTTGAAGCTTCATATTGACGTTCATCGAATAAGTGGCGATCAGGAAGACCGTCACCAGGGGAATGATCGTCCAGGTGATTTCTAATTTGGTGTTGCCTTCGATCGGTGCCCCATCACTTTCGTCGTACTTTCCAGCCCGGTTGAATAACAACACCCAGCCCATAAAGCCGGTGCATCCAAAAAAGATGAATGAGCCGATCCCCGTCTCCAGTGCGAACAGATTGTCGACGTAAGGTGCGGCACTGGATGCTTGTGGTGGGAACCAACTCAGAGACCAGGTCGCCATCAATTTCGAGATAACCAGATTGATAGCGACGGCGACAGTGATGATCACAATGGCGCCAATATTTGGTCCCTTCTTGGGAGTTGCGCTCGTCATGGCAAGACCTCATTGAGATCGGCCCCGGCAGCAAGGAGCTGATCGGCCGTGATGTGAACACCAAATTCACTGGCAAGCCAGGCTCCAAGGCTTCCATGGACGCCCATGACGAGGAGCACGACAGCACCGCATCCCAGATAGAGCCAGCTCACCTGACGACCAAAGTCTTTTCGCCACAAAAATCGTTGAAACCCTCGCCAGATGGTCATCACCACAATGATCAGAAGCAGGGCGACCCCTCCGATCGCATGCCACAGCATGGTGTCGATCGCGTTTTGGCCAATGATGCTGCGAACTCCTTGCAGTGGAACGGCAAGCAGCATTTCGTAAAAGCCAGCCGCAACGGTGAAAAAGGTGATCACGCTGCAAGCGAGAAGGTTGTACCAGCCAACATCGTGAAACCCACTTCGTGTTGCTGGTAGTGCTAAGAAACGAAAAACTCGTTTCTCAAGTGGGTAAAAGGCTCCGGCAAAATCAAAGGCGATTCCGATAGCAAACAAGCCAATGGTGAAGTGCACCAAATTGGGATGAATCGGGATCGCGTAGGGGAGATCATTCGCCCCAAGTTTTTCGGCGATTTCATTCACCGGCGAGAGAATGGTGCTGATGACCGTCATGACAGAGCTCCACTACGGACGGCTTCGACCACCGGGACCGTATGGAGGCCATAAATCCAAACGAGTTTGTCGCCTAGGTAAACCTGGCAAAACACCAGGACTGCTAAGACTGAATCAATGATCAGAAATCCTCGTGGCAGCACTGTGGGGTCTTTTTGTCTTGCGACATATCGCCACCCCGTCAGGAGGCTGAGAATCGCAGCAAGCGACCAACCAAGGGTGCTGTGGTAATTCAAAATGTCTCTTGAAGCTCCATAAGGAGTGGCTAGGCCGGCTTCGATCTGTCCAAAGATGATGGCGACGAAGATGGCCACGGTCGCTACCAGCAAGTTCCAGAAGCTCACCTCAAACAGGTTGCGACGCCCTGTGAACACTCCAAGCAGGTCGAAGACCACCGTGATCAGCGCCATCGCAATCACGAAGTGCACCACGATTGGATGAATGACATCCAGCCAGGGGAGATTCTTGTCGTTAAGCGTGGGGAGCAGCCCAATCATCGAAATGCTGACTGACGCCTTTCAAGCATGTACATCTTTTGCTCCGCAGTCATCCCTCCATAACGGAATACAAGAAGAAGTCTTTGTTCAGCTTGAAACACCTTTGTGTTTGAGCTGCCTCCAGTAACGAGCGGCCTGCACCACAATCAGAATCACAACGGCTGGTAGCACAACACAAAGCATGATCAGCCGAAATTCGTCCGACCAAGACGAAAGCCCTGTGCGAGGGAGAACGTTATCGGTGATGTAAAGAACGTATAAGGCAACGAGTATTCCACCTTCAAACCTGGAAATTCTCCCTTTTGTCCAGAAGATTGGCAGGCACGCCAGGCTGGTCAGAATCATCACAGGCATGTCGTCATGGATTAAATCCGGAGAGACATTGAGACCCTTTGCTCCTGCGGCCAAGGCACCTCCAGCCAGCACCAGAAGAAGATTCAGCAGACAGCTGCCAACCACATTGCCAATGGCGAGATCGGTTCTCCCGCGCAATGCAGCGACCAAAGAGGTAATTAATTCAGGCATCGAGGTGCCAGCCGAAACAATGGTGAGTCCGATCACGGCCTCACTCACACCGAGGCTTAAGGCAACGGCGCTGGCTCCTTTCACCAGCAGATGGGCGCCGAAGCCAAGAACAACAATGCCGACCAACAGGCGAACCATGGCTTTGATCAAACCCTGTTGGGCGGTTTCCAAGTCAACCTCTGGTTCGGCAGGCTCCATTTCCTCTGGTTCCTCCCGTGCTGTGCGGATTTCCCAGACGGTGTTAATTACCAGACCCAGCAAGAGTGCAACGCCTGATTGCCAGGTCACACGTCCAGCCGATGCCATCCCCCAAGCCGCCGCCGAAACGGCAAGGAGGAGAGGGACATCCCTTCTCACCAAGCGGCTTTCCACTTTCAGCGGCAGAACGAGGGCGCTGCAGCCGAGCACGACCAACACATTGAAAATGTTGCTCCCCACCACGTTGCTGACGGCCAGCGCATCAGCTCCTTGCACCACGGAACTGATGCTGACAAAAAATTCTGGTGCGCTCGTCCCAAGCGAAACCACCGTCAGGCCAATGACCAGCTGAGGGACGCCGAGGATGACGGCAAGAATGACCGCACCTTGGACGAATAACTCGCCCCCGCCGAACAGAAGTCCGATTCCCACCAAGAGCTCGAGGGTAGAGATCAGAAAGTCAGGCATCGACTCCGTGCTTCTTCAGATTCAGAACTATCTTCCTTGTTCGCCTTGACGGCTGCAAAGGGGAAGAGACTTAGCATTATTCAACTTCAAAGACGGGACTCTGGTGCTCCTTAATTACATCAGCACTCGCAACATCCGTGGCGATGCCTTTGGTGGGCTGACGGCTGCTGTGGTGGCACTTCCAATGGCGCTGGCTTTCGGCGTGGCTTCTGGAGCTGGTGCGGCTGCAGGTCTTTGGGGTGCAGTGATTATTGGCCTAGTGGCGGCCCTGTTTGGTGGGACATCCACGCTGATCTCTGAGCCCACTGGTCCGATGACGGTGGTGTTCACAGCGGTGATCCTCAATTTCACCAGCCAAATCCCCGACCGATCGACAGCGCTGGCGCTGGCTTTCATGGTGGTGATGCTCGCAGGCCTCTTCCAGATCCTGTTCGGACTTTGTCGATTAGGCCGATACATCACGATGATGCCTTACACCGTGATTTCAGGCTTTATGTCTGGAATTGGGGTGATCCTTGTCATCCTTCAGTTGGCCCCATTTTTGGGTCAGACCAGTCCAACGGGCGGTGTGATTGGCACTTTATCCAGTCTGCCTCAGTTGATTTCCGGTGCACAACCGCTGGAGTTTTTACTTGCGCTCTTCACGCTGCTGATTCTTTGGTTTACCCCTGAAAGTTGGAAGCGTTTTTGTCCTCCCCAGCTTCTCGCCCTCGTTGTTGGAACAGCGTTATCTCTCAGCATCTTTTCGGATGCTGGTTTAAGCCGAATTCCTGAGTTTTCCGCTGAGTTTCCTCGTTTTCAGCCACCTACATTCTCTGGAATTACTCCAGATTTGCTGCGGCTGATGGTGGTGAATGGGGCCGTGTTGGGAATGCTTGGTTGTATTGATGCCCTACTCACTTCTGTTGTGGCAGACAGCCTTACTCGCACAGAACACGACTCCAATAAGGAACTCATCGGCCAGGGTCTGGGTAATTTAGCGTCTGGTTTATTTGGTGGCCTCCCTGGCGCTGGCGCCACAATGGGAACGGTTGTCAACATTCAGGCTGGCGGACGTTCTGCCCTGTCGGGAATTGTGAGAGCGATCATTTTGATGCTTGTCATTTTGGTGGCAGCACCTTGGGCTTCGCTGATTCCCTTGGCTGTGCTGGCCGGGATTGCCCTGAAGGTTGGTTTTGACATTATCGATTGGAGTTTTTTGATGCGCGCTCATCATCTTTCGATGAAAGCAGCATGCATTACCTATGGAGTGATTGGTCTCACCGTTCTCGTCGATTTGATTTGGGCCGTGTTCATTGGAGTTTTTGTTGCCAATGTCCTAACGATTGAACGGATGACGGCCCTTCAGTCCAAGGGAGTGAAAACCATTAGTACCACCGATGATGATGTGACGCTTCCGCTTGATGAACAAGCGCTGCTCGATCGTGCATCTGGACGACTTTTGCTCTTTCAGCTAACCGGGCCGATGATTTTTGGTGTCGCTAAAACCATCAATCGTGAGCACAACGCGATTGAGGCTTGTGAGGCTGTGTTGTTTGATCTCAGTGAAGTGTCTCACCTCGGTGTAACGGCCTCCCTGGCCCTTGAAAATGCGATCAAAGAAGCCATTGAAGTAGGCCGTTTGGTGTATGTCGTTGTCCACCCTGGGGCGACACGCAAGCGCTTGGAGAAACTCAAGCTTCTTGACCTTCTCCCCGAAGATCACGTCAGCGCCAGTCGTTATGAGGTGTTGTTGCGTGCCGTCAATCAATTGCCTCAGCTTCAGGAGCTTCCTTCCTAGATGACCTGCTCAGATCGTCTGGTCTTGCGTCGTCCGGATGACTGGCATGTCCATCTCCGCGATGGGCCCATGTTGGAAGCGGTGCTGTTTGCCACGGCCAGAGTGTTCGCGAGGGCCGTTGTCATGCCCAATCTGCGCCCACCGATCACGACTGTGGAAGCTGCGCAGCAGTATCGCCAGAGGATTGAGAACGCGCTGACAGACGGCCTGGCTTTTACACCGTTGATGACTGCGTATCTGACGGATGACCTTGATCCCGAAGAGCTGGAACGAGGTTTTGCTGAGGGGGTGTTTGCTGCTGCAAAGCTTTACCCCGCCAATGCCACCACCAATTCAGCGGCTGGGGTGAGCGATCTGGCTTTGATTGCGCCCCTGCTGGAAAGGATGGAGGCGATCGACATGCCCTTGCTCATTCATGGAGAGGTCACCGATCCAGATGTGGATGTGTTTGACCGGGAGGCGGTTTTTATTGAACGACATCTCATCCCCTTGCGTCAGCGTCACCCTGGATTGCGGATTGTTTTAGAGCACATCACCACAGAGCAGGCCGTGGATTACGTCGCTAGCGGCGACCAGCGTTTGGCTGCCACGATTACGCCTCATCACCTCCATCTCAATCGCAATGCGATGTTCGTGGGTGGCTTGAAAAGTGATTTTTACTGTCTTCCTGTCGTCAAAAGAGAATGTCATCGTCGTGCCTTGGTTAAGGCGGCAACGAGTGGCCTTCCATGCTTTTTCCTTGGCACGGATTCCGCACCCCATCCCCGAGCGGGGAAGGAGTCAGCCTGTGGTTGTGCCGGAATCTTCAACGCCATGCATGCCATGGAGAGCTATGCCGCTGTGTTTGACCAGGAGGGTGCACTGGATCGCTTAGAGGCCTTTGCGAGTGAATTTGGCCCGCGCTTTTACGGATTGCCCCTCAACACCGACACCATTGCATTGGTGCGTCAGCCGCAGACCGTGCCGAACCAGCTCACTCTCCCTCAAGGTGTTTTAGGAGAACTTAACTCTGGAGAAGCCCCTGTGTTCTTTCATGCTGGCGAGTCTCTGGCTTGGTCTGTTGACCTGGCTGGAGGGGATTAAGGGATCAGGATCACGTTCGCGTCCCCAAAAGCTGCTTGATCCACGATTGACTCCCTCGATGGTGGCCTCACTGGTTGCCATTACGGACATTGGAATGTGGGCTCCAATACATGCGTGTCTGGACGGATGGGGGCGGGGGGACTTGAACCCCCACAGGATTTTCATCCCAAACGATTTTAAGTCGCGTGCGTCTACCGATTCCGCCACGCCCCCGCTTGCCTTGCAGGCCCGCCTCGACATCTTAGATTGACTCCAACCAGGTCGTCTTCTGTGTCCATCGAGAATCTCCTGTCTTCGGTCTCCTTAGACACGCTGCTTGTGATCGGTGGCTATCTGGCCTTGGGTGGCCTGTACCTAGTAGTGATGCCACTGGCACTCTTTTTTTGGATGAATCGGCGCTGGCACGTGATGGGCAAGATTGAGCGCCTGTTCGTCTTCGGGCTGGTTTTCTTTTTCTTTCCGGGAATGATTCTGTTCGCACCATTTCTCAATTTCCGCCTCAGCGGTCAAGGGGAGGTTTAAGTCTTTGACGCGTGCTGGTGTTCTCAAGCTGGGTCTGGGGCTCTTACTCGCGGGAGGCGCTGGATTCTGGCTGTTTAAGGCTGCAGGGTTTGAGGGGTTTTCAGCAGGAATCGCTGCTGAGGCCGTCTTGGTGGTGATTGTTGTGGGCTGGACAGGCTCTTACCTCTTCAGGGTTGTGACTGGTCAGATGACGTATATGCAGCAGCGACGCCGCTACCGAAAGGAGTACGACCAACTCACAACAGATCAGCTTCAGGCACGATTTGATGCCTTGAGTCCGGATGAGCAGCAAGCCCTGCTGGCCTCTCTCAATTTGGATGAGTCTGAATCGGAACAGACCTCAGAACCGTAGGCTCCGTTAATCAGACCCTCTGCTTTTTGTGACGGATCAACTTTCGAGGATTGAAGCGGTTTTCTCCCGAACGGCTCAGGAACAACGCATGGCATTGATGCCATTCTTGATGGCAGGAGATCCAGACTTGAGCACAACGGCTGAAGTGCTTTTGAGCCTTCAGGCCAATGGTGCTGACATTGTTGAGCTTGGCATCCCCTATACGGATCCATTGGCTGATGGGCCTGTAATTCAGGCTGCTGCCTATCGGGCTTTAGAGCAAAAAACCACGCCAGCGAAAGTGATCGAGATGCTGGCTGGCTTGAAAGGTCAGCTCAGCATGCCTGTGATTCTGTTTACTTACACCAACCCGCTCCTCAATCGGGGGCCAGAGCGTTTTTTTGCGGAAGCTGCTGCTGCTGGCGCTGCAGGATTAGTGGTACCCGATCTTCCCTTAGAGGAAGCCGAGAGATTGTCGCCTTTGGCGGCAACGTTTGGATTGGATTTGGTGTTATTGGTCGCACCAACAACACCACAAAATCGTATGCAGAGGATTGCTGAATCCAGCCGTGGATTCACCTACTTGGTGAGTGTGACCGGTGTGACCGGAGAGCGCGTCAAGCTCCAAGATCGTGTGGCCTCTTTGGTGAGCGATTTAAAGGCCTGCAACAGTGGTCCGGTGGCTGTCGGGTTTGGGATTTCGGGTCCTGAACAAGTTTTGCAAGTGAAACAATGGGGAGCTGATGGTGCGATTGTTGGCAGTGCTCTTGTTAAACGAATCGCCGCTGCAGCGCCCGGGAAAGTTGCATTAGAGGCTGGAGAGTTTTGCAGGCAACTCAGGGATGCTGCTGGCTGATGATTTTGCTAGCTGATGAAATTCTTTATTGCAACTGAATCGAATTGCAAGTCACTTGGCGCAATCGCAAACAACGATTCCATAAAAATTCAATGTAAATTCAATTTAAATTCGTTAAATCCAAGTGATTTGTGCGCCTCGAAGATGCCATCCTATTGTCAACAATAACTATTAGGTGGATGGACTAATGGCACGCTTCGTTCTTTGGGGAACCTATTGCGAGGGCGCACTTCAAAAGCGTGAGCCTTTTCGAGACGAGCATCTTGCTGGACTGCGAGCGCTTAAAGAGCAGGGAACCTTAATCACGCTGGGTCCAACAGAGGGCAGCACGCACGTGTTTGCGATTTTTGAATCAGACAGCAAGAACAGCGTTTGTGCCCTGCTTGAACAAGACGTGTATTGGCGCGAAGGAATTTGGACTCAGCTAGATGTTTATCCCTGGATCCAGGCATTTTGAGCTTGTTGCCAAACCCATTCGGCCACAATCACATCCCCACCCTCACCAAGGGCATCGGCGTAACCACTCATTTGTCCGATTCCTTCTCGGGCGACTTGCGCGATGGCCTCACTGCTATCAATTCCACGCTTGGTTAAAGCTTTGATCTTGAGTGTGCGCCCGCGACGAATAATGTTTTCGCCATTGGGGTGGCAGCTAGCACAATTATTTTGAAATAACGAGGCTCCCGACTCCACGGCAAGTGCAGTCGATGGCCACAAGAGCAGCACGGCCAGCAGGATGGATGAGAGGAGTCGAATCATGCTCATAAATAGCCATACAGCCATACTTTGCTGCCTTGTTTGCTGCCGTGCTGATGGCTGTCTCGATTGTTGGCAGGATTAGAAGAATCACGGACGTTCCAGTTGGCCGAAAAGGATCTTCAGCGATTCCTGCAGAAGGTGAATCATCTGAATGGCTTGGTTGAGTCCCTGCATGAGCATCCTGAGCGCCGTCAGCAGCTCGCCGCTTGTGATGATCACAACTCAGTCGTTGAGCTTGCCCGTTCCTGGGGTTTTGAGATCGCTCGGCGATGGGGCGATGGAGAGGAGGCGGCCATGGATCGGCCCGCGAACAACTTGTTGCTTAGCCAGGAGTTACAGCCTGGAGAGGAGCAAGAGCGGATGCTTTGCCAAGGTCCTGGTTGGCGATTGATGCGGATCGAGTCTTGTGCGGCTTCTAGCCTCAAAGACTTCTGGTACGACCAGGCCGAAAACGAGTGGCTGACCCTGATGCGTGGCAGTGCCAGGCTGCAATTCAAGGATCCAGATGAATCTCTTGATCTCAGCGTGGGTGATCAGCTCTTGATTCCAGCCCATCGTCGTCACCGCCTGGAGCGGACAGATCCGAGTCCTGGGACTCTATGGCTCGCTCTGTATTGGCCTGTGGGTTCCAATCCTTCAGTCTTGCCGCTGAATCAAGAGGGGTTGAGCGTTTGACCAGCCAGTAGGAGCCGGCCAGGGCAATCGAAGCGATCCCCAGCCCAATGAGGAGTTGTGGTTTGTTTTCAGATCCTGCAGGTAAAACAATGACTTTTCTGGCAACAGCCGTGAGAGCTGTTACCAGAACGAGTTCAATTTGAATGACATGTTTCCTCAGGTAGCTCGTGACGTTCTGAAGGACTTCCAGGGCAATCAGGACGGTGAGCAGATCTCCAAGAATTTTGATGAGCCCATCACCCAACCAATAGGAATTTCGATCGGTGTAAATCAGCGCAAGACTGACCCGAATGGTGAGTTGGATCAGGGCCGCCACAATCACCACGGATGTGATAACTGTGAGCAGCTTGGCTACTTGTTGCTCTGCGGAGTCGACGAGCAGCAGGAAGGATCGACGCTTACGACGGGCCTGAGGCACGGCTGGTTAGTTGGTGAATGGGTTGTAGTAAGGCTTGGCAGGGGTGGTCCCTGCTGGGTTTTCGATCTTGGTGTTGCAGGTGATCGATCCATCGTCTCCTGTCACGCAATCGGTGGGCACCACGGTGCTGCCTTGCCCTGAGCGGCTGTTGGGTCCAAGCAGCCATGTCTCTGATTGAGCCTGCGCGATTTGGGGAGCCACAACAAAGAGACCAGCACCAGCCATGAGTCCGACGCTGAAGACGAGGGAAGCGGATAAACGCAAGGCAGGAAGGCATCTGGTACCACTTTGCCTGCGATCTCGTTCAGTTGCCGCGATCGTCGCGGATTTCGCGCAGAAGAAGGTCGAGTTGGCCAAATGGATCCGTGTCCGTCGTTAAGTCTCCTGCGGAAGCGCTGGCATGGGCCGGGGCATTGTTGATCCAATCGGCTTCGATGCTGCAGAGCTTTGCCGCGAGACGGGGAAGTCCTCCGAGGCGGTGCTCTCGCTCAAGCACTTCCATCAGAGCGGGCATGCGCGTTGAGGTTGCCCGGAGGCTCCGGCGAAGGTCGGCTTGGGTTCGACCCTGCTGTTTCAGCCAATCCTTCAGAACGATGGCCAGTTCTTTCTCGACCTCGGCAGACCAGGAATTCATGAGCGACCGAGGGGGAACCATCGATCCAGTCTGCGTTGTGCCCGTAGACGGATGGCGGGGGTGATGTGTTTGCTGCAGAGACCGATCACGGCAGTCAAGGCAACGAGGTCATCGCTAAATCCCGCGACAGGTAGGAAGTCGGGGATGAGATCGGTTGGTATGAGCAGGTAGGTCAGCGCTGCCAGCATGGTGAGCCTGGCTTGAGCCGGCGTGGACGCATCCAGAACCAGCTCCAGCGCTTCAAGGGCTGGGGCCGCAATCGTTCTTCCTGCGCGCCTGAGTAGACGTTGAAAAACTCCCTCATCAATGACGGAGCTGTCAATCACATCTGCTTCAAAGATGGGTTCCGTGAAGGAGGAGGCATCAGTCATGAACGATTCAGCGTTGGTTGGGCATGAAAAGTCCACTATCCCTGAATTCGCTGGATTTTCAGTGGGCGGGTTCCACCAAGCCATGTTGAATGCTGGTTTTACGCAGTTTGCGTAAAGCTCTTTGCACCACCTGGCGGCAATACTCCCTGCTGCAGTTCATCTGTCGGGCAACTTCGGCAAGGGTGCGCCACTCGTGGCTTCCATCAAGCCCAAACCGCAGCATGACGATGGTTCTCTCCTTGGGAGTCAGGTTCGAATTGTCGAGCAGCTTCCAAGCGGAGTCCGTCCGCTCGGCGATTTCGGCCCGCTCCATGGGTGGGATTTCGTCACTTGGTAAGACATCCACCAATTCAGATGGATCCGATTTCGACTTCACCACACCCTGAAGGCTCACGGTGACGCTGCGAAGTTCACAGCCCAGTAAGTCTTCAACTTCGCTGATCGGTAATTTCATGCTCTCGGCCAATTGCTCCGCCGATGGGGCAAGACCATTGCTCTGCATCAAACGCGCTTTGGCAGCGCGTAATTTCGTTAGTTTCTCATTGACATTCACAGGGATGCGAATGGTTCTGCTTTGGGTCGACAGGGCGCGGTTCAAACCTTGACGAATCCACCAGTAGGCGTAAGTAGAAAAACGATGCCCTCGGGTGGGGTCGTATTTTTCCACCGCTCTGGTGAGCCCGAGTGTGCCCTCTTGGATGAGGTCAAGAAGGTCCAGTCCCTTGCCTTGATAACGCTTCGCAAGATTGACAACCAACCTTAAATTGGCCGTAATCATGTGATTTTTCGCCTTTTCTCCTCGCTTGATCGTGCGCTTCTCCTCGTCGCTGTAAACGCATGCATCACCTTCGCCACCTGCCATTGTGCAGCGCTCAGTCAGAGCTGCCATGGCTTGAACCTTGCGGCCCAGGGTTAATTCCTGCTCAGGCGTCAACAGTTGATGCCGACCGATTTCGCCGAGAAAAGCACTCAGAGAACTCACCATCCGTGACTCCTGGTTTTCTTGAACTTAGGGCGGAAGTCTTTCTAATTAGATTGCGTAATAAAGACTGCGGAATTCATGTTTACACCCTAATTAATGTTTTTTTCGTTATTCATTATTGCTCCATGATTTCTTTTTGTTGCGCGTCAGCCAGAAGGGCCTGACCCTGGCGAGTGTGGCAAGCCAGCAGCTACGGTCAGCCCCACTGAATCCTTCATTATGCCGCTGGCCACTTTGCTGACTCCAGAGATTGCTAAAAGCGCTGGTGTGGCCTATGTGCACTACCTGAGCTTCATGCTCTGCTTCGCCGCTCTGGTCGTGGAGCGGCGTCTCTTGCGTCCGGATCCGGATCGTCGGGCAGCCACGGCCATGGTGATCACCGACATCATCTATGGGATCGCCGCATTGGCACTGCTGATCAGTGGCATTTTTCGTGTCTTGTATTTCGGGCAAGGGAGCGAGTTCTATACGACGAACCCCCTGTTTTGGTGGAAGGTCGGTTTGTACCTATCTGTGGGTGCCTTGTCCTTGTACCCAACGGTGACCTACATCCTTTGGGCGATTCCCTTGCGTAAGGGCGAACTGCCCAAGGTGTCCGAGGCGCTGGCTACCCGCCTGGGCTGGATTATCAACATTGAGCTGGCTGGATTCGCCCTGGTGCCCTTGTTGGCAACGCTGATGGCTCGTGGAGTTGGACTTCCGGCGACCTGATTTGACGCATGCAAGTTGACCCCTGTCCTCCAGTTCAGGCTCAGCAGATCAGGACCGATCCTTTGCGACGTAGTGATCTGACGAATGCCCCAGGGTATGGATCCAGATTGGCGATTAGCGATTCTGGATTCCCCGTTCTGCCGCGCTGGTGCGTCTGGGTTCAGCCAGCCAAAGGGGCTGAGCCCAATCGCTGGGAGCGGCGATGGTTCGGCGCGATCGATCGCGCTCTCGATGAGTGGTCTGCGGTTTTGCCGATCATCCGAGTTGAAGACTCTGAGCGGGCTCATGTCCGGATCGAACGACGCAGGCCGCCCCGGCGACGTCTTGCTGATGGATGGCGAGCCAGCAATGGCAGAAGTGTGCTTCAGGTGTTGGAGGTCCAACGGCAGGGGGTATGGCGTCTTGAGCCGAACGTCACCGTGATGGTTTCCCCTGAGTTGAGAGCCGAGTCTCAACAGGCCACCGCGCTTCATGAGTTGGGTCACGCCTTCGGACTTTGGGCCCACAGCCAGGTTCCCAGTGATGCGATGGCCCCTGTACAAGGAGCCTCCCCGGTGTTGAAGCTGTCGCCGCGGGATCAGCTCACCCTGGAGTGGATGCGACAGCAGCCGAGTGACTTTGGGGTGCCGATGCCAGGGCCGCCTTAAGAACGCCTGGGTGCCCCACGGCGATTGGCCAGAACGGTTTGGACGTCTCGCCAACTGACGTTGTGGTGGGCCAAAGCAACCTGGAGGTGAAAAATCAAATCAGCGGCTTCTCCTGCGATTTCGCTGGCGTTGTTGTCTTTGCATGCCATCACAAATTCTGCGCTTTCTTCACCGATTTTTTTGAGGATCCGATTGTCCCCCCCTTCCAGCAATCGATTGGTGTAACTGCCTTCTTCTGGGCAATTGCGGCGATCTTCAATCACTCGCATCAATTCGGTGCAGGCATCGGCTGGAGGGGCTGCGGCCTCGTCTCCTCCCTGGCTAGGCACGGGACCATCGTCGTAAAAACAGCTGCGTGCCCCTGTGTGACAGGCCACATCGCCGGCTTGTTCGATGGTGAGAAGCAACACATCAGCGTCGCAGTCGTAGCGAAAGCCCTTGAGACGTTGGGTGTGACCACTGGTTGCTCCCTTGTGCCACATCTCTTGTCGAGAACGACTCCAGTAGTGCACTTCACCGGTGCTCAACGTGAGCTCCAGGGCGGCACGATTCATCCAGGCCTGCATGAGGATGGCCCCATCGAGCCAGTCTTGAGCGATCGCAGGAATTAGCCCCTTGTCGTTGAAGCGGAGTTCGTCAATGAAGGCGACATCAGCAGCTGGCATCGGGACTCGGTGCATGTAGATATAGATATGGTCAATTCTCTCGCAGTGTGCTCCCTCTTCCGCGCTGATGTTTCTGCCTCCCGCCGGCTTCACCTGCAGCAAGCATTTCGAGGGGTATCCCTGTTGTCATAGGCAATGGCAACACTCCGGCCATTGTCATTTTGTTCATGGCTACAGCCGAAGCTTCACGTTTTGGTTTGCTGCCAAGCAGCTTGATGCGTGTGGCTTTGTGGTGGATTTCTCAAGCTTGCGTCCCTTAGAGAAACAGTTGAGGGATCAGTTTGATCACACTTTTTTGGTCAACCAAGATGATCCCTTGCTCGAACAGTGGCAATCTCTTCATCAGCAGGGAGCTCTAGATCTTCGGGTGATGCAAAATGTAGGGATGGAACATACCGCACAATTGTTGTGGAACTGGGCCAATGAACTCTTGAAAAAACGTGATCAGGGTCGAACCTGCTGTTGGAAAGTAGAAGCTAGGGAAAATATCAGCAATGAAGCCACTTATTTTTCAGTACCTCACTGGTTTGAACCTACGAATTCGGGGGGGCAGCCTTTTGCTTCGATTTGATGTCTCTCATGGCCTGAATGGTATTAATTGAGCTTTGTGCAGTAGGTTTTGCTCAGGAATAATACTTTGATGATTCCCCTTTTGGCAGAGAATTGATTGGTAGTAAATCCATCAAAAGGGGTGCAAAATTTAGAATTTTAGAGTTTGATCTTTGCTCTTCTAAATTCTTAGGATCATATTTGACAGCTTAAGCTTAAGAGTGCTATCAGAGCAGGCTTAGTCGTTCTTCTTTGACTTGAATTTGAACGCTGCCGCCTTCTTCGTAGCGACCGGCGAGGATTGCTTTCGCAATGGGTGTTTCCAGCTCGCGCTGAATGGCGCGTTTGAGGGGCCTCGCACCATAAACCGGGTCATAGCCCGCATTGGCCAGCCAGTCGGTCGCCTCCTCGCTGATGTTGAGACCCAGCTTGCGCTCGCTGAGGCGTTGTCGTAGCCGCTCCACTTGTAGAGCAACAATGAGGCGCAATTCATCACGACGAAGACTGTGAAAAATGATCGTGTCGTCGATTCGGTTTAGGAATTCTGGGCGGAAGTGGCTGCGGAGAGCATCATTAACCCGGCTTTCCATTTCTTGGTGTTGGTTGTCATCACCTCCTAAATCGAGGATGGATTGACTGCCGATGTTGCTGGTGAGAATCAACACAGCATTGGTGAAATCAACCGTGCGGCCTTGCCCGTCCGTGACACGCCCATCATCCAGAATTTGGAGCATCACATTGAAGACGTCTGGATGAGCTTTTTCCACCTCATCAAACAAGATCACCACGTATGGCCTGCGCCGTATCGCTTCTGTGAGCTGTCCTCCAGCCTCATATCCCACATATCCGGGAGGTGCACCGATTAACCGGCTCACCGTATGTTTCTCCATGTATTCCGACATGTCGATGCGCACCAAGGCGTCTTCGCTATCAAACAATTGGGCTGCCAAGGCTTTTGACAGTTCTGTTTTTCCCACACCGGTGGGCCCCAAAAATAAAAAACTAGCGATGGGTTGATTTGGATCGCTAAGCCCTGCTCGGGATCGTTGGATGGCATCGGCTACTGCCGTGACGGCCTGGTCTTGCCCCACAACGCGTTCATGCAGTTGGTCCTCGAGTTTGAGCAGTTTTTCCATTTCAGACTGCACAAGCTTGGCAACGGGAATTCCTGTCCACTTCGCAATCACCTCGGCGATGTCGTCTTCGCTGACCTCTTCTCTGAGTAGTGATTTTTCTGCCGTGTCATAGGTTGCTGCCAGCGCCTGTTCCTGGGTTAGCTGTTGTTTTTGAAGCCCAGCCAGCGTTCCGTATTCCAGCTCTGCTGCTTTGTTGAGGTCATAACTGCGTTTGGCCTGCTCCACTTGCAGCTGCACGCGTTCGATATCTTCTTTCAGAGCAGAGAGCTCATCAATGGCACCTTTTTCTTGCTGCCATTGAGCATTGAGGGTGCTCTGCTGTTCGGATAATTCAGCAAGTTCTCGTTCTAATCGTTGAAGCCGTTCTTGACTGGCCGCATCCGACTCCCGTCCGAGCGAGAGTTTCTCCATTTCCAACTGCAGGATTTTGCGATCGATCTCGTCGATCTCTTCTGGTTTGGAGGTGATCTCCATCTTGAGCCTGGCGGCTGATTCATCGACAAGGTCGATCGCTTTGTCTGGAAGGAAGCGATCAGCGATGTAGCGACTACTCAAAACGGCGGCTGCGACAAGGGCGCTGTCGGCAATGCGGACGCCGTGGTGCACCTCATAGCGCTCTTTCAGTCCTCGCAAAATTGAAATGGTGTCTTCCACCGTGGGTTGATCGACCCGTACTTGCTGAAAGCGACGCTCGAGAGCGGGGTCTTTCTCAATGTGTTGCCTGTGCTCGTCCAAGGTGGTGGCTCCGATGCAGCGCAGTTCACCTCGGGCCAGCATGGGCTTCAACAGGTTGCTGGCGTCCATGGCACCACCGGTGGCACCTGCACCCACCACGGTGTGGATTTCGTCGATGAACAAGACAATTTGTCCCTCGGAGTTGGTGACCTCCTTGAGCACGGCTTTGAGTCGTTCCTCAAATTCACCGCGATATTTGGCCCCAGCGATCAGCGCTCCCATATCGAGGGCGATCAACTGACGATTTTGCAAGGCTTGAGGCACGTCCCCATTGACGATGCGTTGGGCAAGCCCTTCCACAATCGCTGTCTTGCCAACCCCTGGTTCACCGATCAGGACAGGGTTGTTTTTGGTGCGTCGGCTGAGAATTTGAATCGTTCGCCTGATTTCTTCATCTCGACCGATCACTGGATCGAGCTTGCCGTCGCGGGCAGCGCTGGTGAGATCGCGACCGTATTTTTCGAGAGATTCGTAGGTTCCCTCTGGGTTTTGGTCGGTCACTTTTTGACTGCCACGCACGGCATTAATGGCGGTTTTTAAACGAGAGCTGTCGGTGCCAGCTTGGCTCAGCAGCTGGCGGCCACAGCGGCCATCGTCGGCGAGGGCCAGCAGCAGATGCTCAATGGAAATAAAGCTATCGCCATAACTTTGCTTCAGCGTTTCAGCGCGATCGAGCAGGGCATTGAGACCTTTGCCTAGAAAGACTGAGTCGGGGGCGTTGGTGAGGGATGGTTGCTGACTGAGATAAGTGTCTACAGCCGTTTGCAGAGCGGGTGGAGACACCCCAGCCTTATCGAGGATCCGGCCTGCCAAACCTTCCTGGTCCAGCAAAGCCCTCAACAGGTGCTCACTTTCAAGGTGTTGATGCCGACGGTTTTGGGCCAGCTGCTGGGCTGACATGATCGCGGACCAAGCTTTTTCGGTGAACTGTTCAGCAGTGGGTTGCATGGCGGTTTCTACGTTTTATTGCTTGGAACCGTATGTGGATCTTTTGCATTTGTAGAGCGGAGAACCGATCCGGCTCGGTCGGTCTTTGCGCCACCATGCGGTATCCCGACCTGCACTTGTAGGGTCGGCCGATCCACAACGTTGAATGGGACATAGGGATGGCAACTGATTCAGCTTTGGTTAAGGCATTGGTGGAGCGTGTCCATGCCGTGTACGGAGCCGAGTTGAGCGATGTGGAGCGCAAGTGTTGGACCGTGGTGCATGAACATCACCATGGCGCCATGCCTACGGAATACGACATTCGCGAGATTGACGAGGATCTGTATCTTGCCGTGTTGGAGGCCGTTCGAAAGCGACATTAAGGCTCATTAAGTTGTGAATGAAAAGGGGTTTAAGGTAAGGCGTTCCACCAATAAACGGCATCCGTTGCCCTTTTCGTCACCATGTATGGCGGACTGTTGAGGGATTGATAATCGCTATCTTTAATTGATAAAATCAAGAGAAAATATGTCAATTTTTTCTTCTTTTTGATTGAAAGACACCGATGCTTTACTTCCTTGATTTGGGGTGTCCGGATGGATAACCCTTTAAAGCATTCGTCTTTTTGTCACTTTCGAAGAATTCGTGCCATCGGCTGAGTGCTTCTTGGCGTTGACCAATGGGGCGAGCTGCCATGATCAGGCCGGCTTCCACAAGTGCGCCGGAGCCGGCTTCAGGCATGTCTAAACGCACTTGCTGAAGGGCTTCGTCATGCTCGGTTCTCCAGGCTTCGCCATTGTTTTGATATTCCTCCCAGGCCTGCGCGTAGGTCATCTCGCTTGGACTTGGGCGGTTTTTGATGTCAGTCATTTCTTTCCTTCTGGTTTCACTAAGCCAACCTTACTCAATAATTGTCTAGAAAGAGTTTTTGGCGTCGAGCTTTCGTCTGTTGCATGTCTACTGATGTGCATTTGCATGGTGTATTTGGCATTTAAGTATTCATGGCTTGCTAGATATATGCTTTGTTTTTGACTCTTGGTGCGCATGTCTATGAAGCATTCATTCGTTCTTGATTGTTTGTATTATTGTGGTTGTCTCTTGGGTTGGGGATTTGTAGCTTTTGATGGGTCTTTTGACCCCTGAAAATACTTTCTTCCTCTTTTTCTTCAATGATTGTGCTGTTGAGCCTGTTTCTTCGGTCTCAGGAATCCTCCGAAGCTTGGCTCTGCAATGGATGCTGCTTCTTGGTTGGGTGGAGATGGATGCCCTTGATGGAAGAATCTATTAGCTTGGGATTCCGTGGTTGATCCCAATGAATCCTAAGCAGGCTGGAGCTCTTCGCCGAGCTGGTATTTATTTTGTTGTGGGCTACGGAGGCTTGGTTCTCGTTAACAACAGTGGACTGCAGCTTGACAACATGTGGATTGCTTACTTGCCGATGTTTATTGCTGTTTATTTTTTCTCACGTTGGGCTGATGCCAAGATTGCGAGTCGCTCGAGCAACCAATCTGATGATTGATTTTTCGATGTTGCCTAGTGGTGGCAGGCTGCTTTGAATCGGTTGGCATGGCTCGTGGCTGCATGCTTGGTTTTGCGGCCTGAGACACGTTTGCGCCAGCTACGGAAGGATCCAGGTTTTAACGACTGACGCATCAAGCTGATCACATCTTTCTCCATGAGACCGAATTGATATTCAATGGCTTCAAAGGGTGTGCGGTCTTCCCATGCCATCTCAATGACCCGATCCAACTGTTCGCTGGTCATGGCATCCGCTTTGATCAACTCTTGATCTCACTCGAGGATCTCCAGGCTAAAGGTGAGATTTATAGGCCGTGATGTGGAGGTTTGTACTGTTATCGGATCGTGCTTTGTTCGAACCACTTGCCGATCGCTTCGGCTTGAGGGTCTTGGTTGAGGTCGTCTAGGCACAATGAGAAACCTAGTCTATTGCCAAGCGCAACGATGTCTTTTGTTTCACTACAGACGCTGAGTTCCCGTTGAAGAGCTGGACTGCGTTCTGCAGCACGCAAAAAATCTTTCCAACCCTCTCGGCTCATCGCTGCCAGCCTTTTTCAGCCTTGAGTTCTACGTAGGCGGCTACATCAATGATGTCTTGTTCGCTTAATTTTCCTTCAAACGAAGGCATCGCATTCTTCCCATTTTCAATTTGGTGCTCGATGGCCTCAATGTGATCGTCGCCGTACTCATTGAGATGCGCTTGAAGATCGCTTTGACTCAATGTTCTGGACGCACTGATCACATTGCCACCACCCATGTGACATGCAGCGCAATTCGCAGAAAAGAGTTGCCCACCATGTTCGACGTCAACGCCAGAAGTGCTGGCCGCAATTGCAGGTGAGACTCCCAACAGGTTGAGGCCAATGCAAAGCAGCAATGCGAACAGAGACATGGGATGGAGCATCACCACCAATTTCAATTTATACAACCCTATCCATTTCGGTGGACAAAAAAAGAGCCCGGTGAGCATCTGTTAAAACGCTCGCCGGACTTGTGTTCAACTGCTGATCTAAGCGATCACTCAACGATAACTTTGCCAACCATGCCAGCACCACGGTGGGGCTCGCAGTAGAAGTCAAAAGTTCCAGCTTCAGTGAAGGTTTCTTCCCATGATTCGCCGGGAGCAAACGCTAGATCGCTGTGGCTGAGCTCGTCGTGGCCATCAAAAACGGCGTTGTGAGGTGCCAGCTTGTTGTTGACAAATTTGACGGTGTCACCAGCTTTGATGTTGAGGGTGCTGGGTTCGAATGCAAGCATGCCGGAATCTGTACCGAGCTTCACTTCAACAGTGGCAGCATTGGCTGTACCAACACCGATGCCCAGCACGAGTGCCAAAGCAATCGCGGCTGAGAGGAGAGAACGCAAACGGCTGATCATGAGCTCATAAACACTGTTGTGAGTTTAACGCTGTTCAGATGCTTCCACGATGTGGAAGTCCTGAATTCATCAGAACTGTTTCAAGGTCTGGTCCATAGCTTCGACCACCGAAGCGTTCAGGCTGGGTAACGGGATCATGAACGAAGTGACGTTGATGAATTGAAAATCGATCCCATGCGTTGATTTCGATGGGAAGGATTTTGATCAGGCCTTCAATTAGCCAGCTCCAAAGGGGTATCCCAGGAGTGCGCGACACACCTCTCCAGCGACAGAGCGTGGCCACGGCATCGTTCACGCTGATCCACGGTTGTCCCATCACGACTCTGCGGACCGGTCCCTGCCCAGGTTCTGGATTGGGTTGGTGAGGGCTGGTTGCCAGGATTCCGCAGATTGCAGCAATGTCAGCCGCATGGATGAAATGGAAGCTGGCATCGGCTCTCAGCCAGCGAGCGAGCCATAACCATTTGCTTGCTTCCGCTAAGCCTTCCGTTAGGTAACTGGTTGGGAAGGGACTTGTTCCATCTACCCTTCCGCCGAAAACCAGTGTTGGAAACACCGCAACAATGCGTTCAGCTAATGGGTGTTGTTCAAGCTCTCCAAGGCATTGAGCTTTGGTTTGGATGTATTCGGTGCCGTAGGCCAGAGCTTCTTGAAGCGGTTGCAAGGAACGATCGAGAATGCTGGCGGTTGAGAAATAGATGATCTGCTCAACGACAGCTGGATTCAGAAGGGCCAGCATCCTTTTGACGGCCACAACATTCACCTGATGGGCACGCTCAGGATCTCCCCATGCAGTAGCCGTATGAATCACCCGGGTCACGGCGGAGAGTTCGCTCGCAAATCGATCTGTTTCACGCAGATCTCCTACTAACAAGCGGACACGTGGTTGATCTGCTGAGATTGCCGAAAGTTTGGCTGGATCTCGCAGCCAAAGCAGCAACTCGGCATCGGAATTTTCCAGGAGCCAAGCCGCTGTGTATTGGCCGACGCAACCACTTGCGCCGGTAATCAAGATTCGAGCGGGTGACGGGATCAATCAGCCCTCCCCGATTCGATCCATCACAGTCTTACCAGCTTCAAAGAATGCGCGGCCATTCTCCTCAGGCGTGCCAGGCAAAATTCCATGGCCAAGATTCAGGATGTGGCGGCGACCACGGGCCTTGCGCACGCAATCATCGATGCGATCGCGAATGGCCTCAGGTGTGCCAAACAGCAATCCAGGATCGACATTGCCTTGTACGCCGATGTGGTCAGGAAGGCGGGCGAGGCCCTCAGCCATGTCCACGGTCCAATCCAAAGAAATGATGTCGACACCTGTGCGACCCATTCGTTCTAAAACCCCTGCGCTTCCAGAGATGTAAAGGATGAATGGGGTGTCGGGATGCGTTTGTTTGACGAGATCAACAACTTTTTTCTGATAGGGCGCAGCAAACGTGTCGTAATCGGCGGGGCTGAGTTGCCCTGCCCAGGAGTCAAACATCTGGACAACCTGCGCTCCGGAATCAATTTGATAACGCAGGTAGGTAGCAATCGAAGTCGCGAAGTGATCGAGGAGTTTATGCAGGAGTTCTGGCTCCTGAAAGGCCATCTTTTTGATGACGGCATAGTTCTTGCTGCTTTTTCCTTCCACGACGTATGCCGCCAGGGTCCAGGGGGCACCTACGAAGCCAAGGACTGCGGCCTGATTGCCAACGCTGCTGCGCAGCCGGCCCAGGACTTCGCCCACAAAGGGCATGCTCTCTTCTGGCTGCAAAGGCCTGAGCGCTTCAACTTGACTGAGGTTCCTGATTGGATCACCAATTTGAGGGCCTTTGCTCTCAACAATGTCGAACTCGATCCCCATGCCAGGCAGTGGGGTCAGGATGTCTGAGAAAAGGATCACCCCATCAGGCTGGAAGGCCTTAAAGGGCTGCATGGAGATCTCGTACGAGAGATCGGGGTTTTCAGATCGTTCTCGGAAGCTGGGGTGGCGATCCCGAAGGTCGCGGTAGACCTTCATGTAGCGCCCTGCTTGGCGCATCATCCAGACTGGAGGACGCTCTACCGATTCTCCGCGGGCGGCACGGAGCAGTAGGGGCAGGGTGTCGCTCATGAATGCGTGAAGATCCAGGCGGCAACCTAACTGACGAAACTGACCAAAACGCTGTGCTTTTCGGCGATTCGGCCAGTTTTGTCACATCACCTGAACCTAATCACTCTCTTTTTTGCTGGCTTCAGCCAAACTTTTCTTGGCATCGTGCTTAAACACCATCAGGCTGAGTGGCGGCAGGCAGAGATCCAAGGAGTTTTCATAGCCATGGATTCCCCATTCTTCGCTTAACTTCCCACCAAGATTTCCCAGGTTGCTGCCACCGTATTTGGCAGCATCGGTATTGAAGATCTCTTCGTAGAAGCCAGAGATTGGAACTCCCACTTTGTAATGGGAATGGCTTTGGGGCGTGAAGTTGGCCACGACGACTAACCAAGAGCCACTTGTGCTTTCCCGTCGCATGAAGCTAATCACGGAATGGCGATTGTCATTGCAGTCGATCCATTGGAAGCCGTACTGATCAAAGTCGTCTTTCCAGAGAGCAGGCTCTTGCTTATAGAGCGCGTTGAGTTCTTTCACCATGAGGTGAACACCCGCGTGCGGCTCGTAGTTCAGCAAATCCCACTGCAAATCTCCCCAAACGTTCCATTCAGAACGTTGACCGAACTCCATACCCATGAAGATCGTTTTCTTGCCTGGGTGAGTCCACATGTAGGCCAGCAAGGCGCGCGTGTTGGCGTACTTCTGCCAGTCATCGCCTGGCATCTTGTGAAGGAGATGGCTTTTGCCATGCACGACTTCGTCGTGACTGAGGGCAAGCATGAAGTTTTCGGTGTACGTGTACCAGATCGAAAACGTGATGTTGTTTTGGTGAAACTGGCGGAACCACGGATCCAGCTCGAAGTAATCGAGCATGTCGTGCATCCAACCCATGTTCCATTTGAGATTGAAGCCAAGGCCACCGTTCTCCGTGGGCTGAGTCACCATGGGCCAGGTGGTGGATTCCTCTGCGATCGAGAGAGCACCTGGGAAATGCTCGAACAGAACGTGATTGGCTTGCTGAAGGAAGCGAACGGCTTCGGTGTTTTCTCTACCCCCGTGTTCGTTGGCTAACCACTCACCATCGGGCCGTAAATAATCTCGGTAGAGCATTGATGCCACTGCATCAACCCGGATGCCATCGATATGGAACTGGTCAAACCAGAAGACGAGATTGGCAACGAGGAAGTTTCTTACCTCATTCCTGCTGTAGTTGAAGATCAGCGTCCCCCATTCCTTGTGCTCTCCAATTCGTGGGTCGGCGTGTTCGTACAGGTGGCAGCCATCGAAGAAGGCAAGCCCATGACTGTCTTTGGGGAAGTGGCCAGGCACCCAATCAATGATCACCCCGATGCCCTCGGCGTGGCAGCGATCCACGAAGGCGCGAAATTCGTCGGGAGTGCCGTAGCGGCTTGTGGGTGCATACCAGCCAGTGACTTGGTATCCCCATGACCCATCGAAAGGATGCTCTGTGATTGGCATCAATTCGATGTGGCTGAATCCTTGCTCTTTGACGTAAGGAATCAGACGATCGGCAAGCTCGGGATAGGTGAGCAGGCGGGCACCTGGCTTTAGATCAGCAGCAGGCACCGGTGGGCGAGGAGTTCCATCGGCTTCGATGAATGGATCGTCGGCGGCGGCGTGAATCCAGCTACCAAGGTGCATCTCGTAAACCGATATCGGCTGATCGAGAGGGTTGCGTCTGTCTCGGCTGCTGATCCAGGCGTCATCATTCCACTGAAATCCGTCGAGATGACTAACGATGGAGCTGGTATCAGGCCTAACTTCATGCTGAAAGCCGTAGGGGTCAGCCTTCTGGTAACAGTGGCCGTCTTGGGTACGGATTTCGTATTTGTAAAAGTGTCCTTCCTTAAGCTCAGGAACGAACAACTCCCAGATGCCACCCAGTCTCTGCTGCATGGGGTGGTAGCGGCCATCCCATGAATTGAGATTTCCGATCACGCTGACGGTGAGTGCATTCGGTGCCCACAGGCAGAACATCACACCTTCAATGCCGCCTTGTTGGCAGCGGTGGGCTCCCATCCGACGCCAAATGTGATGGTGATTGCCCTCTGCAAAGAGGTGGCGATCCATCTCGCCCATCCACTCATGCCGAAAGGCCCACGGATCGAATTGCTCGTGTTCGATCCCGCCACGGCGGATCTGCAATTTGTAGTTATGGCCTGGATCCCGAGAACATTCGGCCTCAAAAACCCATGGGTGATGAGGCGTTTGCATCGATAGGCGTTCGCCATTGAGGATCAACTCAACGGTTTCAGCTTCGGGAACCCAAGCTCTCACGACCCATTGGCCCGACTCCAGCTGTTGGGGCCCCAAAAGAGAGAAGGGATGGTCGTGTCGGCATTCAGCCAGCCTCTGGCTGTCCTGAACCATCCAGTCGAGAACAGCGCCGGTCATGCAGGGGGATGGTCTTCGTTAGCCCGGGAGCTTAAGCGGAAAACCCGCCTTGGCTGCATGGAATGTGCTGAGTTTTTGGGATCAGACCAGATCCTCAGAGAAGTCCACATTGATGATTCGACCTTGGCCATCGAAGATGACGAACAAGTTGTCGGTCACGGTTCCAAATTCAATGGTGACCAAAACGAGTTGTTGATCGGCTCCTTTGCTTGAGATGACAGCATTTTTGATCCGCTTCACGCCGCCCAGGACGCGGCTTAATTTGCTCCACTTGCGTTCCAGATCTTCTGGGGAAATTTCCTTTTGAAAATCGAGCGAAAGGTAGTAGCGAGCAGCAATCCAGCGTTGTGCGTCGAGATCACGCACAAATTTCAGAGCGGTTGTCTCGATCGGCAGCGTTTCCCCTAACCATTTCCAGGCCACGAGCTTGCCTTCATCGTCGAGAACGAGAAGCAGTTCTTTGCTGCCTTGATCGGTTTGGGCAATGACATCGACGGTGGTGTCATCGATCCCTGGATAAATCGCCACAACACGGGTGGATTTGATGCGATGAGCCTTGTTCAAGCGCCCCTTGACGGCTTCAAAGGTGGTTGCGTTTTGCAGTGGCGTTGATAAGCGATCAAACAAAGCCTGGGCGTTACGGGCTTGCAGCGCTTTCAGGAGTGCATCTGCTGCTTCACTGGCCTCACTGGCACTCAGCGGGGTGCGTGGCGCCAACGCTCCCTGGGCTAAAAGCTGTTCTCCTCGTGCCGCTGGCACGGGGAACGCCTGCAGCATCGGTGCCGCGAGAGCGCAGACCAGAAGGCAGGAGGAGAGCTTCATGAACGTGGAGCAACAATGAACTTAGTTTGCCGGAGTTCATCCGGCTTGGGGAACGAGCAGTGGCGCCATTTGCAGTGTCGCCCCATCCAGCTGAAGGCAAAGGGTGATGACGCGGCAATCGCTTGTGGGGGGGCCAAAGCGTTGGTCACCATCTCCTGGATTGACAGCGATGGCTGGCCATGCGGCCCCTGCAAGCGAGAGCCGCAGCCGATCTCCAGGCTGGAAGCTCACGAGCAGCGGCTGCAGTTCCAGGGTGATGGGGCTGGATGGCTCGTCAAAGTCCCGTCGGACCCGCAACACACCGGTTGAGATCTGTCGCACCTCATCGCGATCAGCAGGGAGTCTTGACAGTGCCGCGCAGACGTCAAAGGCTGGCTGATCGGCGGATACCTTGAGTTTCAAAAGGGGGCGACCGCAGAGCTGGATAGCTGTTTTGAGCGGTTCGGAACTGAAAACGGCCACGTCCGAGCGTTCATCAACGATTTTCCGATCGCACGGCCCCGCCGTGGGACTCAAATGCCCACCAACGGCCGGTGCTGGTCGCCATGGATCATGAACGATGACGCAGGTTCCTGATCCAGGCAGCGTGGCTTCGAGCAGTTGTCCATCGGTGGGATCAAGGCAAGCCAAACCATTGCTGTGGAGATGCCAACAGGCCTTGCTGCACTCGTTTCCGCTCTGACCTGACCAGGTCCCATCGCCTAGATCCCAAAGCCTGATCGCAGTTGTTTTGTCTTGGCTGGGGGTTGGGGGATGTTTGAGATGTTGATTGAAAAAATCCAGCAGAAGCTGGGTCGTTTCCGGCCACCACTGCAGATGGGTGGCGGGGCCGATATGCAGTTCGGGGTTGCCGCCTCTGGATCGGGCCGTTTGGAGAAGGTCGAGGAGACCCCGTAGATGGGGATCCCACCAGCCGCCGATCAGCAGCATGGGTTTCTGGAGCCAGGTTTGCGCTGGGCGATGGAGAATCCAGCGCTCGTCCTGATCTGCCGGTTGCCGCAACCAGCGCAAAGCCATTCCCTGGGGGTCATGTTGCTCTAAGAGCTCGACGCCTTCGCGTAGATAGCGACCTTCCACCAAAGCGCTGTAGATCTCGTTCCAGGCGCCAGGATCGTTGCGGCGCTTGGCCTGAAGGGCTGCCAGCTGCAACCCCCAGCCAAGGCCGAGGTGCCACCAGTGAGCGCCGCCTTCGCAACTCCAATCCTCCCGTTCCGCTAAGCCACACATGGCTGGCGCAAGGCAGTCAGGAGCCTGGCAATCCGCTGGTGCGAGCAGCTGGGTCAGCCCTTGATAGGACAGTCCGTACAGGCCGATGCGTCCGTTGCATTCGGGCCGCTCGCGGATCCATGTGAGGGTCTCGGCGGTGTCGAGAGCTTCTTGGCCAAATCCTTGAAATGTTCCCCCAGAGCTGCCCTGTCCGCGGACGTCTTGGACGACGACCGCAAACCCTTGCTCGGTCCACCAGAGCGGGTGGGGGAGGGTCACCGTGGAAGCAATTGCCCGGCCATAGGGTTGTCTCATTAGAAGGGTGGGCCAAGGACCAGCCCCCTGCGGTGTCCAGATGCGTGCGACCAGATTCACCCCATCAGGAGTGATCAAAGTCGCGTCAATGAACTGTTGATCAGTGCCCTGTTGATCCTTGAACTTTTGATCAGACAACATCTGATCAGCGAACATCCGAGCAGTGCAATCCGATCACGTAGGTAGCCAAAATTTCAGCGTTATTGTTGCTGAGGTTGCGTTGACTTGCTAGCTGATTGATCGCTTCGGGTGACAGTGCGGACTGGCCATTGCTGTTCATGGCTTTGAACGACTGACACATGGCTCTGGCTTCCGCTGGGTTTCGTTTGACACTCTCGAGAAGGCTTGATTGAGCAATCCCTGCTGAAGCAGATATCAACAACGAAAGTGATAGGCCCTTAATAGCCCGATGGCAAAAAGTCCAAGTCCTGCCGAGACCCTGATGGAGGGGACGCATGGTTCCTCCTTAAATGACTAAAACCATTTCAAAGGGGTAAGACCTGGGTTGCTGCGTTGAACGGTCAGTTCGTGGTTTGCCTGGCTTTGGCTCGCAGGATCCACTGTTTGGCTATCGCCAGATCCACAACCGGAGCTCTGCCACTCCCCAAATGGCGTTCTAAACGCCCTGTCCGGTTCGTAATGTCCTGCGGGGAAGAGCTTGCGATCGCCGCGACTGTGGCAAAGCCTGCGTGCATCAATAGAGCCGCGTCGGCTGGCGCAAGTTCCAAACAACACACCAAATCAGCGATGCCGCGGAGACGTTTGAGGTTTCGTGCTGTGGATCGTCCAGTGGCGACAAGACGGCTCAGCTTTTGATCTGTCAGATCGCTCAGCTGTCCCCAGTTGGTAATGCCAGCTTCTGTTAGATCCCGTTGTTCATCGCGAAAACCTTGCGGTAATCCACGGAGAGGGGCAGTTGCGCTCATCCCTGGCTGAAGTCCCGTTTGGTTTCCCCAAGCACCACGGGTCTTGAGCTGCCCTCGCTCTCGGTTTGAAGTTGCCGAAGTCGAACACGGACCTCCATGTTGCGACCTCCGGGCCGGAGGTTCGCAGCGATTTGGTTCAGGGTGGGGGTGATGGCTTCTTGTGCAAAGCCACTGGAAGCCTGTGCCACGACGAGGTCGGTGCCGTTATCAAACACAATCGGCACCTGCACAGCTCCTTCAATGCGCACCGGGGGCGAATAACTGATCGAAAAAGCCCAGCAGCTCACGGCTAACAAGAACGTGAAACTACTGACGCCTACAAGCCGAAAACGCAGCCCCCAACGGGTTACGAAGGCAACCACGGTAAGAACGGAGAGGCCCAGGCCACTCCAGGCCAGCCATTTGCTGGAACCCTCCAATAATTCCGGAAGCGGCATGGGCTGGTTAGGGACAAATCTCCTTTCTATATTGCGTCCGACCTTGGCTGGGATGACGGTCATCAATGCGGAGCACAGGCAAAGGCGCGATGGCTCCACGAGTGGTGATCTCTGGACTGGGGCTCACAGTTGTGGCTGCTGCCGTTTGGTTCAGTGCTGACCGCTTGATTGCACGAGCCGTCAATGGCTTGCGTCCCTCCCTGGAGCAGCAATTTTCCGTCCCTCTGGGACATCCGATTGAGATTGGCCCTTATCGCGGACTTGGGCTCGATGGAATCGGAATTGGACCGATCATGATTCTTCCTGGAACGAAGGATGCCTCGACCCTGCGTGTGCAGAAACTCACCCTGGGGATTGATCCCCTCTCCAGCATTCGCCACTTGCGGCTGGTGGTCGTCGCCCGACTGAAGGGAACCAATCTCAATCTCAACCGCAACCAACAGGGACAGTTTTGGGTGCCAGGCCCTCGGGTCAACAATGAGTTCTTTCATCGCGTCGACCTTCGTGTGAGGCTCATCGATCCAGCCAACATTCATGTTGAGCCCTCTGACCTTCAGCTCTCCTTGGCGGGAGCAGCGCGTCTTCGTCTCAATGAGAAATGGGCTGATGGTGCCTTTCAAATCGCTCTGCCCGATCGAGGCACGGTGAAGCTAAAGGGGCGTGCTCACTGGGATCGCCCTGAATTTCTGCTCACTACGCAATTGAAGCGGATTCGCCTTAACCGCCTGCAAGGTTTGCTTCCGATGGCGCAGCCCATCGAGTTGGGGGGCCAGGTGGGTGGTGATCTCAGTTTTGATTGGAATCGAGGGCAAATCAGCTGTGGGGGTGGCCTCTCTATTGTGGGTTTGACCGTTAGCGGCAAGCCGCTTCAGCACGCACTTGCATCGCAACAATTGCGTCTTAATTGTGATCGAGATCGACTCACGATTCCACGCAGTCAGTGGCGTTACGGCTCCTACAGGGCCGACCTGGGCGGTCGGGTTCACCTCAATAAGCGATTTGATTTAAGCGCCACCTTGAAGGAGCTGAACCAGGACAATCAGTTGGCTCTAAGCCTTGATGGTGACTGGTCTCAGCCCCGTTTCAAACTTGCAGGAAGATGGAGACTTCCAGAGGCAAAGGTCCTGGATGAACCCGTTGCCATTGATCTGCAGGTGCGCGGAGATGGGCGTCGCCCGAAAGCATGGAAAGCCAGGCTTGAAAACCTTTCTCTAGAAGCCTCCGGTGCCTCAATCAAGGCACAGGGTTCCTTGTTTCCGCAGCTGGATGTCAAGACAAAGCAGCTGCAAGTGGTCGGGAAAGCCTGGAAGGGCCTGCCCTTGATTCCTGAGCTGTTGGGCACGAAGGCTCTTTTAAAGGGGGAGTTGCGCCTGTTTGGCCCCAGCCTCTCGCCTCAACTTCAGTTGGCGCTCAACCAGGAGAGCAATCCCTTGCTTGACCATTGGTCGCTCAAGGCCGATTGGTCTTCAGAGCAGGGTTTGTTGACTCTGAACCGCTTCACGAGCCCTCAGTTCAATGCTGATGCTGTCTTGCCCCTTCAACTCGGGAAAGGTGGGCTGCAAGTTGGCGCGTTGCAATCCAATCTGCGCTTACAGGCCTACCCGCTCAGCAGGATCGGTTCTCTGATTGGGACGGAGATGGATGGCACGATTACGGCCGAAGGGGAGGTCCGTGGTCCTCTTCAGTCGTTACAGCCTGATCTTCAGATCGAAGTTCATAGCCCTCGTGCGGGATCTATTCGTCTTGTTGAACGTTGGCAAGGCCGCTTTGAAGGACGACCTGGTGGTGGCGGTCAGCTCCAGATGGCCTCCGTTGGAGCCGTGATTCCTGGCTCATTGGATGCTCAACTCGGGCGCAATTGGTTGCCAGAAACCGTGCGCCTCCAGCGCAGGAAAGGTGAGCTGCAGATCAGCGGTAGTCCTGCCCTCTATCGCTGGACAGCGAACGATCTGAGTGTGGATGGTTTGGAGTTGGTTTTGCCTCCAAAACAGCGTTGGGAAGGGGTGTATGGCCGTTTAAGTGGTTCCGGTGATTTGAGTTTGCAGCCATGGAGCATGTCGGCCGATCTGAAGCTTGCCCAACCGGGATTGCTGGGGATCCAGTTGCGCCAAGCCCTGATGACGGCTCAGTACAAAAATGACCGCTATGACATCAGCGGGGAACTGTTGCCGCGCGATAGCGGACAGATCACGTTTGAGGCGGATGGATATCGGAATGCTGGACTCAACGCCGAGATTCAGGCCCGTGGTCTCAGTGCACGCTGGCTAACGGCCAGTGCGCTGAGCCTCCCCCAGCTGTCCCAGTCCCTTCCTGCTGATCAGGGCGATGCCACGGATCTAGGCACCTTGCTGGTCAACACCTTTGGTGGCTCTCTGGATGGGCAGTTGAAGGCGCTTAGGCGATCCCAACGGGCCCTTGATGATGCCCGCCGAGATCGCAGGGAGACAGAAGCGTTTCATCCTGAAGATCTACGGGGGCAAGTGGATGCTGTGATTGATCTTCAGGGGCCAAACCTCAAGAGCCTCGACATTGATCTCACCGCGCGTGGTCATCTTTGGATCGATGGTGAAGATGAAGACATCGCTCTGCAGGTGAAACCGTTCATCGCTGAGCTCAAGGGACCTCTTTCTTCAGGCGAGGGCAGTTTTTCTTTGGTTCATCTGCCGTTCAGCCTTCTTGCACTGGTGGCTCCGGTCCCCTCTGCTTTGCAAGGGGCTCTTGGGCTCACGGGTAGCTATCGCTTGGGGGATGGCTCACCGGTACTGACAACCGAGCTTGTGCTGGAGAAGGCACGCGTAGGTCAGGAGCCGATTGCCCTTGATCGCGGTCAGGTTTTGTTCTCCAACGAGACGTTGCAGCTTGATTTGGCTTTGCGGGCAGAGGGGGCTGATGAGCCACTGACGGTGATTGGGCAAGTTCCCTTAACGCCTGATCGCCCCTTAGACGTTCGGGTGGAAAGTCATGGTGATGGTCTTCACTTCCTGGCTGGATTTTCGAGAGATGTGGTCGCTTGGAAGCAGGGGAACACCGATCTCAGATTGTTGATTGGCGGCAGCCTTCTGGCTCCTGAAGCCAATGGATTCATCGTGATGAACGATGGCGAATTTGTTGTTCAGGACCAAATCGTTAGCAAGGTCAACAGCTCTGTTGTGTTCGATTTTGATCGCCTTGAGGTGCAGGAACTTAAGGGTCGAATTGGATCCTCCGGAATCCTTCAAGCCAGTGGTGCTCTGGCGTTGTTTAAGCCTGCGCCTGAAGACGTTCCTTTGGCCATCACCATTGAAAAGGCCCGAATCAAGGTGCCTACCGCGGATGTAGCTGTTGCTGCTGATCTCCGCGTGAGTGGAGCACTTGTGAATCCCGATTTTCAAGGGAATCTTCAGTTGAGTGAAGGTTCGATAACTCCGAATCGATCTCTGTTCAGAAGATCCAAATCGAGCAATAAGGACAGTGCTGAGAAGGTCAATCAGGTGGATCCTGCAAACTCTTTCGTTTCAGCGAATGCGTTGCTTGAAGAAGATTGGAATTTTAGAGAACCACTTGTTTTGCTCGGACCCAATGTTGAGGAAGACCCAAGTAAAAGCCTAAAGGCATCACTACCCAATTTGCCATTGATTTCTTTTGATAACTTTCGGGTGCGGTTTGGACCTAATTTAAAGGTTCAAGTCCAGCCTGTTACCAACCTACCTGATCTGGCCAATTTCACCACAGCAGGTTCAGTCTCCCTCAATGGTCCTCTGGATCAAAATATTAAATTGAGGGGTGTGATTCAGTTGCTTACTGGGCGGGTGTGGATGTTTACCAGCACCTTTAACTTGGATCGCAAAGCCCCAAACGTGGCAGTTTTCACCCCTTCTCAAGGTCTGATCCCCTATGTAGATATTGCAATGCAGACTAGGGTCTCAGATAGTGTCAACATTGGTGTTGGTAGCGATCCCTCGAGCACAACCGTATTTGATACGAATGGCACCGGAGCCCTTGGCGCGGGAGGTCAATTGCGTTTGGTGAAAGTAATGCTTCAAGCTGAAGGTCCGGCCAATCGCCTTGCCGATAGCATTCAGCTTCGTAGTTCTCCTCCTCTGCCACAGCCCCAGTTGCTTGGTTTGATTGGTGGAAACTCGTTGGCTGGGCTGACTGGCGAAGGTGCAGGAACAGCCTTGGCCGCGGTGCTTGGTCAGTCTCTGCTTTCGACGGTCTTGGGAACGTTTACTGATGCCTTTAATCAGAGACTTCAGTTTGCCCTGTATCCGACTTATGTTACTCCTACGGTAGACAATAAAGGCGAAAGAGTATCAGGCCGTGTTCCGCCTCAATTAGCAATTGTGACTGACTTTGGCGTAAGTATTTCGGACCGTTTTAACTTGTCTGTTTTGGCCGCTCCTAATCGTAATAATATTCCTCCTCAGGGTAGTCTTAGTTATCAAATAGATCAAAATCTGAGTGTTTCAGGTTCTGTTGACTCGCAGGGTACTTGGCAAAGTCAATTGCAGCTTTTCTTCCGGTTTTAGGTCATGCATTCCCCGGAAGTGATCGGAGTTGATATAGGTGGAACTGCGATCAAGCTTGGTCGCTTCTCAGCAGATGGCAAACTTCTTCAGAAGCAGCAGGTACAAACTCCTCAGCCAGCAACACCAGGTGCTGTTTGTATCGCATTAGTAGAAGCGATTGAAGCCTTGGATCCCGATCGCCGCGCCTCGATCGTTGGGATTGGGTTGCCGGGTCCGATGGATGTGGAGGCCCGTGTGGCGAGGGTTTGCATCAACTTGCCTGGCTGGGAGGAGGTTCCGCTTGCTGATTGGCTTGAGCCTCGTCTCCAGCGTCGGGTCACCCTCGCCAACGATGGCAACTGTGCATTGGTCGGAGAGGCATGGAAGGGGGCGGCCAAGGGGTGTTCCGATGTGGTGATGCTCACTCTCGGAACTGGTGTGGGCGGAGGGGTCATGCTGTCAGGCCAGTTATTCACGGGACACAATGGGGCCGCGGCCGAGCCGGGGCTGATCGGTCTCGATCCCGAGGGGCCACCCTGCAACAGCGGCAACCGCGGCAGTCTCGAACAGTTCGCCAGCATCTCGGCGTTGAGGAGGTTGTGGGATGGAGATCCAGCCGAATTGGCAGCTTTGGCCGCGAATGGTGATGCGGAAGCCCAAGCGGTGTGGTCCCGTTATGGGAGCACTCTTGGCGTAGGGATCAGCTCGTTGGTTTACATGTTCACGCCAGAACTGGTGCTGGTGGGTGGCGGGATTTCTGGCGCTGCGACCCATTTCCTGCCTTCCGTGCGCAAGGAGGTTGCTCAAAGGGTTCAGGCCATGAGTCGTCAAGGTCTGCGCATTGACGTCTGTGCGCTCGGTAACGGTGCAGGCCGACTTGGCGCAGCCCGATTAGCAATCGAACGCTTGACGTGACGCGAAACGAGATGATGAAGCAAAGAACACGCGCGCGACGATGAACAGTCAGGGTGTGCCAGAACCATCAGCTGATCTTTTGCGCCTGGCTACAGCCGTTCGGCGTGCCGCTGTTGGTTTGGGTCAGAGTTCCAACCAACAGCGACAACAGGCGCTGATGGCGATGGCCGCGTCTCTGGAGGCCCATGCCGATCGCATCGTTACAGCCAATGCGGACGATCTCGCTCAGGCTTCTGCGGATGGTTTGGCTCCTGCGTTGGTGGCTCGTCTCAAATTGGACGCGGGCAAACTGGCTGGAGCCATTGATGGCGTCCGTCAATTGTCGGCACTGCATGACCCTCTGGGGGCCAGGCAATTGCATCGCGAGCTTGCCGATGGGTTGGTGTTGGAGCGCGTCACGGTGCCCCTTGGGGTTTTAGGGGTGATTTTTGAGGCCAGGCCTGATGCGGTGATCCAAATCGCTGCCCTTGCCATTCGCTCAGGCAATGGCGCAATCCTGAAGGGTGGCAGCGAGGCCAAGTGCACGAATCAAGCTGTGATGCAGGCGTTGAAAGAGGGCTTGGCTGGCACATCGGTGTCTGCTGATGCGTTGGATTTACTTACAACCCGAGCGGAGAGTTTGGCTCTGCTGCGCCTCGACGGTCTTGTGGACTTGATTATTCCCCGGGGTAGCAACGAGCTGGTTCGTTTCATTCAGGACAACACCCGAATTCCGGTTCTTGGCCATGCCGATGGTGTTTGCCATCTATATGTGGACAAAGAGGTTGATTGCGCACAGGCCTTGCGCATTGCGATCGACAGCAAAACCCAGTATCCGGCGGCTTGTAATGCGATCGAGACGCTCCTGGTGCATCAGCAAATGGCGCCGAGCTTTCTGAAAGAGGCTGTTCCTGCTTTTAAAAATGCTGGTGTTTGCTTGCGCGGCGATGAGACCAGTCGAGGCTTTGGGGTGGAGCAGGCCGCAACCAGCGAAGATTGGAGTGAGGAGTATCTGGATCTCGTGCTTGCTGTGCGAGTGGTGAAGGATTTCGACGAGGCCCTCGAACACATTCAGAGGTATGGCTCACGCCATACGGAGGCGATTGCGACGGTCAATCAAGACACCGCAGAACGGTTCTTGCGGGCCGTGGATAGCGCTGGTGTCTATCACAATTGCTCAACTCGTTTTGCGGATGGTTTCCGCTACGGCTTTGGTGCAGAAGTTGGCATCAGCACCCAGACCTTGCCCCCGCGCGGGCCTGTCGGGTTGGAGGGGTTGGTGACCTATCGCTACCGATTGCGTGGTGAGGGGCACCTTGCTGCAGATTTTACTGAGGGGCGCGCACAGTTCAGCCACCGCGATTTACCAACCGCTACGACCTGATAGCTATGGATTTGATCCATATCCGAGATCTCCGCCTCTGGGCTCATGTCGGAGTGCTGGATCATGAACAACGGGATGGTCAATGGTTTCAACTCGACATCTCGTTGGGTTTAGATCTCAGTGAATCGGCGAGGTCGGACGATCTCAGCGCGACCGCTGATTACAGCCTGGCAGTGCTGGCACTTCAGGAGTTGGCCAGAGATTTGTGTTGCCTCACCATTGAACGTTTCAGTGAGGAGATCTTTGAGGTTCTAGAACGTCTTTATGGTCCCTTGCCTATGCACCTGGTCCTCCAGAAGTGCCAGCCTCCGATTGCTGGTTTTACAGGTGCTGTCGCGCTGGAGCGTCGGCGCAACTGGTCAGCTGAGCAGGGCCATTGATGCCATCTGAAGCTCCCAGCCGGCCTCTCGTCTTAGTGCACGGTCTTCTTGATACGCCTCGGCTGTTCTCTCGTCTGGAGCGTCGTCTTGAAGGTCAGGATCGTCCGGTGTTGTCTCCCCATTTGCCCCATCGCTTTGGTGCGACCCCTCTTCGCCAGCTCGCTCAGCAGCTGGATGACCTGATTCAAGAACGGTGGGGACTGGAGACGTCGATTGACATTCTTGGTTTTTCCATGGGTGGGGTGATTGCTCGGACTTGGCTCCAAGAGTTGGGAGGTGCCAAGCGAACGCATCGGTTCCTTAGCGTCGGTAGCCCCCAACAGGGAACACTCACTGCCCAGTGCGTTCCCGCCTGGCTGTTCGCTGGTTTGGCAGACATGAAGCGTGGTAGTCCCCTGCTGCGCTCTTTGAATGGGAATTATTCCGACTTGCAGGCTGTGGAGTGCTTCAGCTTCTTTTGCCGTTGGGATCTCATGGTGTGCCCTGGGTGGCAAGCCGTGCTTCCAATCGGGACGAGCACAGCTGTGCCCGTCTGGACGCATCAGCAGTTGATGTCACATCCCAGATCGCTTGATCTATTAAATGAAGCACTCCTTCATTGATTGACTGACAACTCTGGCGTGTGTGGCCAAACTTGGTCCTTCGTTGATTTTGCTTAAAACTCATGTGCTTCTCGGCTTCTGCGAGTTTCACGGCGTCTGCGGTCCTCATGCCCTTAGGGATGTATTCCCTTCACCTCGCCTCTAAGGCTGAACAACCTGGATATAAACCATTAGCACTCGTGCCTTTCTTTTTTGGTGTTCAGCAATTTGTAGAGGGTCTGGAGTGGACTGGAATCGTCGGTGGAAAGATTGAACCGTTGACATCTTTGGCTGGGCTTGGATTTTTATTCTTTGCTTATTGTTTTTGGATGATTTGGATTCCATGGAGCGCTTGGTCTATTAGTCGAACGACAGATTCAGTCGGTCTACAAAGACGTTTGAAATGGGTGGCCATTGTTGCAACCGTTCTGGGTATCTTTTTCTATGTTCCTTTGTTGCTCAATCCCCCAGCTCTTCAGCCGTCCGTATTTAGCAACGGTCGATTGATGTATGACGTTTCTAATCTTCAAAGTATCTTCCATAATTTTGTGAATACTGAGCCTGTTGGTGAGCTTGTTTATTGGGGCTTTATTGTTCTCCCCTTGGTCGCTGTTAGTGATCGAGCTGTGAAATTATTTGGCGTGCTGATCTTTGTCTCGATCTTCCTTACCTGGATTACCTATAGCGCAACGTTTAATTCTGTTTGGTGTTTCTATTGTGCTGTCCTTTCCATCGTGGTGGTGTGGATTGTAAATCGTCCTCAAGTTCAGCGTCCTCAAGTTCAGCGTTCTCAAGTTCAGCGTTCCTGACCTGATGATTCAGCAACTTAACGAGCAGTTGGTTTCGATGGGCCAGGTTCTTCTGGCCCTTGACACAGGTGTGGGCCTTCTTGTGGCGGTTGGCTTTTCAATGTCTATGTCCCATCTGTTCTCTCTGCTTGCCAATCGACTGACGCCCAGGCAAATCTTTTTTCACATGGTGGTCGATGCGCTCGTTCTTAGCCTGGCTCTTTTGCTATGCCTTATTTGTCATTGTTTGATGCTGGCTTTGATGGAAGGGGTCCCCTTGCATCCCATTGCTTTCGGGAATCGGATGGCTGTGGCACTCTGGCCTGGCCTTTTTTATGTACTGGTTGCAGCTCCTTATGTGAGTGATCTGATTGCCGTCACACTTCTTGCTTGGATGCATCTCAATATGTTGGTTTTAATTAACGCCATGTACGGAATTCCTTTTCTTCACGCCCTATTTGTTTGCCTTCCTGGTTATGTGATTGCTTTGCTGCTTGTAGGGGCTTTGTTCTCGCAACGATGGCGATCGAGTTATGACACATTGGCGAAAGAAGTAGCTCTCCAAATCCAGCGATGACTAAAAACAACGCCGTTGTCCACGCTCATAGACACAGCATTCGTCTTGGGGCTCGTGTCCTGATTGCTGTGTTGGTCTTGGTGGGCATCTTGATGCTGATCGGTGTTGGTGTGGTGCGGAGGGATGCAGCTTCTCTTCTGCAATCAGGGTCTCTCTTAGAGCTTCTAGGTGTGTCGGGAGGAGCGATTGTTGTTGTCTTGGCTTTGGTAGGTGTGTATTCGGTGATGGTTGATTTTGTGTTCTGGGAAGGGTGGATGCAAAGTTTTCCAGATGCCAGCGGTTTGTTTGTTGGGAATGAAGAGAAGCGGTCGGTGCATCGCCATTTCTTGGTGTATCTCGATGGCATTCATCAAAGCGAAGAGAGTCATCCGCCGAGAGTTCAGGAGTTTCTGAATTGCTTAGAATCTGAAATTGCCAATGATTCCCTGTTAGTGAAAGGCATTGAGGCCTATACCATCACGGATGTTGGTCTTCGTGCTGCTTCTTACTCCCGGTGGTTTTGGCAGAGATTGTTTGCTCTTCAAGAGCATCATGCTAACGCTTTTGTTCAGTTTATTTGTGCGTTTTGTATTCAGACAAATAATGTTATTAAGGTCGGTATTTCGTCTGATCGTCGTTATGGGCCTGTTATGAATTATGAATTAGCTCTAAAAATTGCACGACGATTAGAGCAGTTAGATTTTCATCCTTCGCACGCATCTCGCGTGGTTTTGGTTGGTTATAGTGGCGGGGCTGAAATGGCTATTGGCACGGCTGAAATCTTGCAAAAGCTGTGCTGCAGTCCTGTTCAAGTGATTACTGTCTGTGGGGTGTTTAGCGGCAATGCTGCTCTGGAAAATATTCAGGATGTGGCGATGGTTGTTGGAAGTAAAGATCCTGTTGCTGCCTTCGGTCGTCTTGCCTATCCCGGACGCTTGGGTTTATTGCCCCTTACAAATTGGAATCGTTGGCAGCGATCGCATTCCTTGCATCGTTACCGAATTGATCGTATGAGTCATAACGGTTCGTCAGGACCGTTTAGTGTGGCGTTTCGCCATAAGGTTGTTGCTGCAGTTTGTCGTGAACTTGAACGCAGTTTGGTTAGCGCCCCTTCAGGTTGAGATGTTGGATGAGTAAGAACGGTGATTGCGTCGGTTGACTCGCAAGAAGGCGTCTTTTGGCATCTTTTCGGGTCTCTGAATTGTGATAAATGTCTTGAGGCATCTCTTCTAGGGCCAGTTTGTAGCGATCCACCGCATCATCATTCGGCTGCATGTTCTGCTCAAGTAAGTGATGCAGCTGTGCGCTGAGCCGTTCTCGCCATAACCCTCCGAGCGTGAGTGGAAACAGGTTGGTCCTCCCTGTCAGCGCCTGTTCCAGCAGCGCGGTGGAGTCGATGCAGAAGCCAATCGCTCCGTATCCGCCGAGATGGAGGTTCTCCATGCTGGCCTCGCTGTTGTGAATGGCGCCCATCAGTTCGCAGAGATCAATGGCGTCGGAAAGTTGTTGATCGCAAAAGACGGTTGGGCCGTATCGGACGGTGCCGTTGGAGCGTCCATTTTGCCATGGTCGATCCAAGTCATTCATGGCGGCCCAGCCATTCAGACCCTCGGTGCCTTGGTAGTACTGCAGCAGAACTGCCTCACCTTCTGGCGGTTGTAATTCCATCTCGAGGCAGGCGTGGGGGAGCAAGGCATGGATCTCTGTTTGGTCGATCTCTTGCAAGCCCGTTCGGTAAGGAACCGCAAGCGGGATTTGATTCCATTGCTTGCTGTCAGCACTGGGTGTACTCGCTCCCAGCCCGAAGCTGGCCACGCTGCTGCGCACTCTCGCCTGGCACGTCCATCCTTTGGCTTGAAGGCAATGAATGAGGTCCTTCCCGCATGACTGACCTTCGAATTGATAGATCTCGACGTTGCCTCCCTGTTGACCCAGCAGATGGCTCCCAAGAACGTTGCTTCCAAGAACGTTGAACACTTGCGCCATTTGCTGGTTCCGATGTCTGGCCTCGATGGACTGCAGATAGGAGAGTCCCTCATTACACCAGGCAATCTCACCCCCGAGTGAGGTCACTCCCGCTAGCCCTGATCGAGGCTTTGCCTGGCTTGGTTTGGTTTGCGACTGGAGGAATGCAGTGGCTTGGGATCTCCATGTTTCCAGTCCATCGGGCAGTGACCATGGGCTGCGGCCAGGATCGTTGCAACAGCGCTGGCACCAACGATCTAGGGCTGATCGGCTTGGGCTTTTGCTCGGAGGTAGCAAGTGCTGTAAGTCGTCAGCGAATGCAGCCAGGAGTAGAGGACTGATCAGGCCCTCTCCAAGCAAGAGCCCGAGACCTCTCAGCTGTTCCGGCAGTGAGGCAGGTTCCTGACGCCAGCGCCGAGGAAGCATGGCGAGCAGAGGGAGCAAGCGTTGATGCTGAATGTCCTTAAGGATCCACGCAAGAAAATCTCGACGGCTAATCCCTTTTTTCAAACTTCCGCGCTCAAGGGCCTCTTCCAGCGACATCAGCCGCACATGGGCTGATTGAGAGAGGTTCCAGCTGGAATTCAGCGCAAGCAGGTCATGCTCCATGTCTGCAAGCTCAACGACCGGCTACCGCCAATCCGGAGTGGCGAATTAATGCGTCAGTGCTGGCTGTTCTCCCCCTGAAAGATTTGTAGACATCCGCTGGTCTTTGACTGCCACCGAGGCTCAAAACCGTGTTTCGGAAGCGTTGACCGGTGGCTTGAATATCCTCCTCCTGATCGAGTCCCACTTCCTCAAAAGCGGCAAAAGCATCGGCGCTTAAGACCTCTGCCCACTTGTAGGAGTAGTAACCAGCGGAGTAGCCACCAGCAAAAATATGGCCAAAGGCGCAAAGGAATCGGTCTTCCGGAATCGGTGGCAACACGGTTGTGCTCTCTGCGATCGACCGTCTGAAGGCATGCGGGGATTGACCAAGCTCGGGGCTCCAAACGCTGTGAAGACGTAGATCAGTCAAGGCGAAATGAACCTGGCGGAGCGTTCCGCATCCCTGCATGAAGGTGCGGCTGTTGCGCAGTTTGTTGTAGTCCTCTTCAGGCAATGGCTCCCCTGTTTTCCAATGACGGGCCATTCCCATCAAGGTTTGGCGATCAAGGCACCAGTTCTCCATGAACTGACTGGGAAGTTCCACCGCGTCCCATTCCACGTTGTTTATGCCTGCGGCTTGGGGATGTTCCACCGTGGTGAGCATGTGTTGAAGGCCGTGGCCAAACTCATGGAAGAGGGTCTTCACCTCTTCAAAGCTCATCAGGCTTGGAATGTCTCCGGCGGGTGGGGTCTGATTGCAAATCAGATAGGCAACAGGGTGTGTGATCTCACCTTCAGCATTGCGAGACCGGTTCAGACATTCATCCATCCAGGCTCCACCTCGCTTGCTGGCGGGTCGGCTGAAGGGATCGAGATAAAAGGCTGCGAGTGGCTTTCCCTCTTGATCACTCACTCGGAAAAAGCGCACATCCAGATGCCAGATCGGTGCTTCGCCATCAGCAGCTTCAATCTGAATGGAGAACAAACGTTCGCAAAGATGGAACAGGCCATCGAGCACTTGTGGCAGTGGGAACCATGGACGCAAGGCTTCTTGATTGAGATTGAATCGCTCTTGCCGAAGTTTCTCCGCCCAGTAGCTCACATCCCAGGCGCTGAAAGCATCAGCTTCTGTTGCGCCATGACGAAGGGCACAGTCCCTCAATTCGTCAATCTCTCGTTCCGCGACGGGCAGGGCGGCAACGCGAAGTTCTTCGAGAAGCCTTTCAACGGCGTCGACGTTGTCAGCCATTTTTGAGGCCAGGCTTTTCTCAGCCCAGTTTTGATAGCCGAGGCGTGCTGCTTGATGGGACCTCAGGTCCAGGATTTCTTCGATGAGAGGAGTGTTGTCGAGTTCTCCGGAGCTGGCCCGACTCACCTGAGCCCTGTAAACCTTCTCTCTCAGATTGCGGTTGTCGGCATGGGTCAGTACCGGGAGGTACCGGGGCATATCGAGGCCAAGACGCCAAGGTCCTTCCAAGGCTGTGGGGTCTTGTCCATCACGATGTTGATCTCCAGCCTCTTTGGCGGCAGCCGCCAATGCTTGCAGGGCCCGTTCTGGTATGCCCTGCAGTTGGTCAGCGTCATGCACCAAAAGGGTCCAGCCTTGGGTGGCATCGAGAACGTGATTGCTGAATCGGGTGGACAGGGAAGCGAGTTGTTCGCTGGCTTCATTGAAGGACTTTTGTGCAGCTCCGTTCAAACCCACTCCTCGATGGCGCATTGACAACAGCTCGGCATCAAGGATCCGGGTTTGGGTGGAGTCCAATGGATGACTGGGGTTCTGTTGAAGACTTTCCAGTGCTTGATGGATGACTTGGCTCTGCCCAGCGCGATTGCTGAAACGCACGACATCGGGTTGCTGCGCTGCATGGGCTTCCCGCAGCTCAGGGCTGTTGCAGACGCCGTTGAGGTGGCTCACCACCCCCCAGCTCCAGCGCAAGCGTTCCCCAAGAAGGTGAAGGGGTGTCATCACCTCATCCCAGCTCAGCGGTGTGTTGTCAGACAAGCGTTGCTGAAGAGTGGATTCCAGCGTGCTCAGCTGATCTTCCAATTCCTTGATCAGGGCTGGGATATGCGCTTTTACCTGGGATGCATCGATGGCCTCGAAGCGCGGTAAGCCATTTCCGCGCAAAAGTTCTGGTTTGGTCATCGCTGTCAGCCCGCCGGCAGCAGGGTCGTAAGTGCAACCAGGCTATGAGTGCCGAGATCACTGGCGAGAGCATCGGTGGCTGCTTCGTAGAAATCCATGGCGATACGGGGCCAAACGCCAATCACCAAAGTGGGAACCATCAAGGTGAGCCCGATCACCAGTTCTCGAGGCCGCATGTCATCAATGAAGGCCAACGCCGGGATTCGTGGCCCGAAGAACACGCGCCTGCACATGGAGAGCAGATACATCGGGGTGAGCACCAGACCAATCGCGGCAATGGCCACGGTGGTGACGCGGAACAAGGTGGTGAAATTTTCCTGATTGGTGACGCCCAAGAAGATGGTGATTTCACTGATGAATCCGCTCATGCCTGGAAGGGCCAGGGACGCCAGGGAGCTGGCGAGAAAAAAGGCAAAGGTGATTGGCAGCACCTTGGCAAGTCCGCCCATGTTGGGAATGGACAGGGTTTTTGTGCGTTCGTAAAAACAGCCTGTCACGAAGAACATGGCCGCGGCAATTAGTCCGTGACTGATCATCTGGAGCATGGCACCACTCAGACCGAGGGCATCCACGGCACCGATTCCAAGCAGCACAAACCCCATATGGCTAACGGAGCTGCAGGCGATGCGCCGTTTGACATTGTCTTGAGCGAAGGCGTTCAACGCTCCATAAATGATGTTGACGATGCCGAGAACGATGAGTGCTGGCGCCAAAACAAGATGCGCTTCCGGAAGCATTTGAACGTTGAAACGCAACAGGGCATATCCCCCCATTTTCAACAACACACCAGCGAGCAACATCGACACCGGAGCATTGGCTTCTCCGTGGGCGTCGGGGAGCCAGGTGTGAAGAGGAAACATCGGTAACTTCACCCCAAAGCCAATCAAGAATCCGAGGTAACAAAGCAATCCAAACGTTCCACCAGGAGAACGTGCAGCAAGTTCAGTCAGGTTGAGCGTGAACGTGTCTCCAGAGAGGGCTAGGGCAAGACCGCTTATCAGGATCAGCAGGGATGCGACAGCGGTGTAGAGGATGAATTTTGTGGCTGCATATTGTCGATTGCTTCCGCCCCAGATCGCAATCAAGAGATACACAGGGACGAGCTCCAGCTCCCAAGCGAGGAAGAACAGCAGGAAATCCTGGGAGAGGAAAACCAGCCCCTGAGCTGAGGCCTGAACGAGCAAGAGACCGAAATACAACTTGGTCTTGTGTTGAACGTTCCAGCTGGCGGCTACGGATAAAAGCGTGACGAGTCCGCTGAGCACCACCAGTGGCGCTGAAAGTCCATCGGCTCCGAGGGACCATTCCAAACCGATCGATGGAACCCAGCTCACGCGTTCCACGAGCTGGAGACTGCTATCACTGGGGTCGAAATGCCGGCTAAAGACCACCAGCATCAGGACGAGATCGACGAGGAGGACGCCGATGGCCAGATTTCGCGGCAAAGGAGATTGCTGCGCGTCGTCTCCTGGGAGCAATGGCATCAAGAGAGCCATCGCTGCAGGAAGCAAAACGATGAGCGAGAGCCAGGGGAACGCTGCCTGGGACGCAGCCGTCAGCGGCAAATTGGCGTCCATGGCATTCGCAAGATTGAGATTGAACTTATCAGCCCCAGGGGCTGTGCTGAGTAATTTTACCCAGCGTCTTTGGGTTGCCAGTGGCTCCCAGCCGTCTGAAGGTTAAGCAGTGGAGCGCGACTAGCGACGCCCGCCGCTTCCCAAGCCTTCACCATGGCATGACTGACGGCAGGCCCTCTCTCTTCTGCGCACAGCGCCAGGATGCTCGGCCCCGCGCCGCTGATGGCACACCCCCAGGCTCCAGCCGCAAGCGCAGCTTCTTTCACTTCCTGCCCGCCTTTGATGAGCTTCCAGCGATAGGGCTCATGCAACCGATCATGCATTCCGTCTGAGATCAAATCGCCGTTTCCGGTCCTTAGGCCCTGCAGCAGCAGGGTGAGGGCGCCAAGGTTGACCACTGCATCCCCGATGGGGATCGATTTGGGCATGGCCCGTCTCGCTTCGCTGGTGCTGAGACGAATGGCGGGGATCGCAACGACTGCCTTGATGCTGTGCATCCATTCGCAACGCACCACGCGCCAGCGTTGAGATGCAGCCTTGGCTGTCATGCACAGTCCTCCCAGCAGCGAAGGCACAACGTTGTCGGGGTGTCCTTCGATATCAATGGCGAGCTCCAGCAGTTTTTCTCGACTGAGAGGTTCTCCAACCAAGGCATTGGCACCCACGAGTCCCGCCACGATGGCTGTGGCGCTGCTGCCTAGCCCCCTGGCTGGAGGAACGGCTAAACGCACGCGAGCCTCAATGGCGATGGGCTCCTGGCCGGCTGCTTGCCAGACCCGCTGAGCGGCTCGATACACGAGGTTGTCTGGCCCTCCCCGCAGATGAGACCCCTCCTGTCCCTCGATAATCAGTTCAAATCGCTCTCCATCGCCATCAATGCGACGCATGGTGAAACGGTTGTTGAGATCCAGAGCAGCGCCTAGACAGTCGAATCCTGGACCAATGTTGGCGGTGGTAGCGGGAACGTCCACCACCACTGTTTGGCCGATACGCGGCTGCACCATCCCTGCGTTTCCACTCAGGTCAGTGTCCCACTCGACTCAGCCAGTTCTCGTGCTCTGCAGGCAGCACTAAACAGACCAGCTCCCGGATCGATGACAGCTCGCACCGTTAAACCTTCCAAAAACGGCTGAAACCGCCCTTTCTGGCGCAGGGCATTTAAGAAAGGCATGGACTTCAAACCATCTTGGTTCTTTTCGGCTGTGCCCCCTCCGATCCAGAGCCCTCCTGTGCACAATTCTTGGAGCGCCAGGTCCCCGGCCGCTGCTCCGTAGGCACTGAGCCATAGCGTCATCGCCGCGTTCGCGATGCGGTCGCCGGCTTGGGCGTATTGGCATGTGGAAGCGGGGAGATCGTGATAGCCGGGTTGGTCTGGTGTGTTGTATCTCCATGCCTTGGCTTTCTCTTGAAGCGGGTGCGTTGCGTTCTCCGCCTGTTGGAGCATCCAGTTCATGACATGGCCCAAACCGGTTCCGCTGACAACTCTCTCCACGGAGATTCGCTCGAGGGAGAGATCGCGCTTGAGCCATTGCACAAGGGCCCATTCATCGTTGCAACGGGGAGCGAACTCTCTGTGCCCCCCCTCGCTGGGTAACGCAATCAAGCCTGTCTTGCTCGGAAGTCCCCGAGCCATCCCCAAGCCTGTTCCTGCTCCAAGAATGGCGACGGGACCTTGCTCGGCTTGGCTGCCTTCGGAATCCAATCCTGATCCTGCTTGAAGCGTGATCTGCTGACTGTCGCTGAAATGCGGCAGGCCATAGATCAGAACGGCGAAATCGTTGACGAGCTCAACGCGCTCCAAACCTGCCGATTGTTGCAACGACTCCTGGCTGATCCTCCATCCCAAATTGGTGAGTTCAGCGGCTCGGTTTTTAACCGGACCTGCGACGGCAAAGCAACTGGTTTGAGGCGTGCCGTTGGTGTCTGGGCGCGTTTGCAGGAAGTGCTTGAGCATCGAGTCGAGAGACGTCCATTCCGCCGACACGTAACGCTGAACATGCTCTTGTTTCAGCTTGCCGTTTTGATCGCTGTAGATCGCTAAGAGCGTTTTGGTGCCACCGAGATCCCCGGCCAGGTACGTGGTTGCCTGCATTGGACCTGTCGGCGCATCTCAGCCCAAGGCTGATGGCTGTGCTCGAAATCGACAAGTCTTGATGCGTGTCTGGAACGCTCAGTCTCGAAAAAGGTCCAGAGGCAGCGGCCCCCAGGTCGGACCTGACTGTGAACCAACTTGTGCCAACTCGCTTTGATGTCCGCTGATCAAGAAGCCTTCTCCCAGTCCCGCCTCATCTCGGATGCGAATGAAACCGGTGGATTGGTTGGCTTTGAGAAAAACGCCACTGTCAATGCCCGTCTGGTCTTCGAGCCGCATGGCAGGCCATCCCATCGCCAGTTCGAGGTCGCGAAGACAACGCATGGCTTCCGTGGACGAGGAGGCCATGACGCCAACCGTGAACCAGGCGAAAGGCTGCATCGCAGCGATGAGTTCGCTTTTGAGATCCTTGCGCTCGCGCACATTGAACGCTGGGGCCGTGCGCAATCGAATGAGGTCGGCCAGAGCTGTGATGGCTGGATCGCTCATTCCCCGATCCTCCCACTGCCGGCAAAAGAGAGCGATGCCTGCCGTTCTTGGTTTGCCGATTGTGCTGTTGAGATCAAACGCTCCTTGGTGATCACACCCAGGTCACCATCGCGGCGGCTGCGCAGGCTGGCAGCGCCCTGTTCAGCTTCTTTGGCTCCAATCACAGCGAGCACTGGGATTTTCATCTGCTCACCCGTACGGATCAGCTTCCCGAGGCGGTCTCCACTGCGGTCAATGCTGGCGCGAATTCCAGCTGCTTTGAGCTGGGTTTGCAATTCTTCCGCGTAACCCAGAACTTCATCGGTGACGGGAAGCAGCCGGATCTGTTCTGGAGCGAGCCAAAACGGGAAATCTCCCGCATAGTTTTCGGTCATGATTCCGAAAAACCGTTCCAGTGACCCGAAGATGGCCCGGTGAATCATGATCGGGCGCTGTTTGCTGCCATCAGCAGCGATGTAGTCAAGGGCGAAACGCTCAGGCAGGTTGAAATCGAGCTGAATGGTGGAGCACTGCCACATCCGCCCAATCGCATCCTCGATTTTCAGGTCGATTTTGGGTCCGTAAAAGGCTCCGCCACCCTCATCGATTTTGTAGTCCCAGCCCTTGCGCTCAAGTGCTTCGATCAGGCCTTTGGTGGCGAGTTCCCAGACAGCGTCATCGCCTATGGCTTTGTCTGGTTTGGTGGAAAGGTTGATCTCGTAGTTGCTGAAATCGAATGTCGACAGAATTCTTTCTGTGAGATTGAGGATGCGCAAAATCTCATCACTGATCTGTTCTGGTAGACAAAACACGTGGGCATCGTCTTGCGTGAAGCCACGCACTCGCATGAGCCCATGCATCACCCCAGGTCGCTCATAGCGGTAAACAGTTCCGAGTTCCGCCCATCGGATCGGGAGTTCCCGGTAGCTGCGCAGTTTGCTGGCGTAGGTCAAAACGTGGAACGGACAGTTCATCGGTTTGAGCTGGTACTGCCTCTCATCCACCTCCATGGGGCCAAACATGCTTTCCGCATAGAAGTCGAGGTGACCTGAGGTCTTCCAGAGGCTGATGTCCGCGACGTGGGGCGTGTACAGCAGTTCGTAATCCCCTTCGAAATGCGCTTGCTTCCAGAAGTCTTCAATCAGCAGACGCATGCGTGCGCCCCGGGGATGCCAGAACACAAGTCCGGCTCCCGCTTCGTCTTCGATGGAGAACAGATCGAGATCTTTGCCGAGGCGGCGGTGATCCCGACGGAGTGCCTCTTCTTTGCGGCGTCTGTGCTCAGACAGTTGCTCGGCGGTTTCCCATGCAGTGCCGTAAATACGTTGGAGCTGAGCCTTGGTTTCGTCACCACGCCAGTAGGCACCGGCCACACTTTCGAGTTCAAAGGCTTTTGGATTCAGTTCGCTCGTGTTGGCCACATGCGGGCCAGCACAGAGATCCCACCACTGTTCCCCCAGGGTGTAAAGCGTGATTGGCTCGACCAGGCGCTCGAGAATTTCCAGTTTGTAGGGTTCGTTTTGGGCCTTGATGCGACGTTCTGCCTCATCGCGACTGACTTCAATGCGCTCTAACGGGAGCTTGCGGCCGATGATTTTTCCCATCTCCTTTTTGATCGCCTTGAGATCGGCTTCCGTGAAGGGTTCTGGATTGTCGAAGTCGTAATAAAAGCCTGTTTCAGTCCAGGGACCAATGGTCACTTGGGCTTGGGGAAACAGCTTCTGAACCGCCATGGCCATCACGTGGCTCATCGAGTGGCGAATCTTCAGCAGGTTCTCGCTGTCGCTGGTCTTGGGCAGAACCACAGGCGCGGTAGGGGCTGGAGTGGTTGCTGCGACGCTGCTCACCGTTTCCTGTTCAGGGCCCGCCATCCTATGGGGTGCGTTGAACAAGCAATGAATCAGGACGCGGATGCTCTGCTCGAATCCTTGTTGGACTCTTTGCTCAACGACTTCAACCACTGGTTCAAGCGTGGCCAGGAGCTTCTAACGTCATGCCCGGATTCCGTGATGACTCCGGATGAACGCGAAGCGATGGGGGTGCGCATTGATGAAGGGCTTCGGGCCATTACGGCCACCAGAGCCCTTGTGAATGCCACTCCGGCGGCGATGGCCATCTCGATGGAGTCGATGACGCCTTGGCATCAGCTCGTGATCGAGGTTTGGGGTCTCGCAGCCCTGGTTTCGGAGGCGAAGGCGAAGAACTCGCTCTAGGCGCCTTGACGAAGCTTCTGCAGATTTTTTGAATAGAAACTTGCTAGCTCAGCGTGTGTTTTGACGGGTTGACCGTAGGCACTGCGTCCCGAATGGGTGGGAAAGGAAGCCCATTCAGGAGCGAGGCTATTCATGGCTTCAGCTGTTAAGCCTTTCTGGTCCACTTCGTTAAGGGCTCCTCGTCTCTTGACCAGATGAAGAGCCGCTTGGTCTTGGTGTTCTGGAGAAAAACTAGGCAGTTTCAAACGACCTGAAACCTCTTGCCAGGTGGTTGGCAAAAACTGATAGGCCCCTGCAGCGGCGCTGACGTAACGCTTCACGACCACCTTCTCTGGATGTTTGGAGAGATCCTCAAACTGGCCACCTCCATAGAGGGTGCGATAGCCAAGGTCTTTGCCGTCCTTCCAGGTCCCTTCCGCATAGCGAATGGTGTTGAGCAGGGCGCGTCGTTCCGGTGTAATCGAATAAGGAGTGGCTTTGTGATCCGTCTTGGCGTTCTGTTGAAGTGCTGATGCCACTTCTTCTGCTTGTTCAACCCTTTCGCTGGAGCGTTCAGCATGAAGGCTGTGTCCGAGACCCAGTAGCAACCCCACGCTGAGAACACCAACACCGCTCGCTTGGCGGACAGCAGGTAAGACGGCAAGAGGCAGCTTGTTGAAGGAGCTCAGCAAAAGGTGATGTTCCATAATGGAACCGCCACCTTCGTCAGGATGGGAAGCCTTTGGCGAGGCACTTGGTACCGGTCTTGACGAATGAGTGCTGGTTGTGCATGAGCAGAAACACTTAATTAATCCCTGCTTGAGACTCGCGAGACACGCTGATTTGGCTAATTATTGCTGGCCTTTCTCGGGTTTGGCGTCAAGGCTTCTCAGTAAGCTTTAAACATTAGATAATCTTTTCAAAGGCCCCTCTAATCATTAAGTCGCCAGGAAGCCCATGGCTTTGCGTACGCGATCCACGGTGGCTGTGGCCACGCCTTCAGCCCGGTCACGGCCTTGTTTCAGCACGTTCTCCAGCTCGGCGCGATCATTCATCAGTTCGTTGTATCGGCTTTGGATCGGCTCAAGAGCACTCACGGCGGCCTCTGCCAGGAGGGGCTTGAACGTGCCCCAGCCCATCTCTGCACATTCAGCGGCAGCGGCTGTCCGGTCTTTGCCACTAAGCAGCGCGTAGAGGCCTAGGAGGTTGTCGGTTTCCGGTCGATCAGGGTTGCTGAACTCAAGACCCATTTGAGGGTCCGTTTTGGCACGTTTAATTTTTTTGGTGATCAGGGCAGGTGGATCAAGCAGGGTGATCCGACTGTTGTCGTTCGGATCGCTTTTGCTCATCTTGTTGCGGCCATCCGTGAGGCTCATCACCCTCGCCCCTTCGCGCATGATCAAGGGCTTGGGCACCTGCAGTAGCGGTTGATCCTCTGAGCCGAAGCGCGCGTTGATGCGTTGTTGGGCGATGTCGCGCGCCAATTCCAAATGTTGTTTCTGATCTTCGCCAACAGGCACAAGGTCTGCGTCATACAAAAGGATGTCGGCGGCCATCAGCACTGGGTAGTCAAGAAGGCCTACCGACACGTTGTCGCCTTGCTTCACGGCCTTTTCCTTGAACTGAATCATGCGCTCAAGCCAGTTGAGGGGCGTGACGCAGTTCAGAAGCCAGCACAGCTCGCTGTGAGCTTTGACATGGCTTTGGACAAAGACGGTGGATTGAGCAGGATCAAGACCGCAGGCCAGGTAGAGGGCTGCAGTGCTGAGGGTGTCCTCCGCTAAGCGATCCGGTTGGTGCGGAACGGTGACGGCATGCAGATCCACGACACAAAAAAATGTGTCGTTGTCGTGCTGCAAATCCACCCAATTGCGAATGGCGCCCAACCAGTTGCCCAAATGAAGAGCCCCTGTTGGTTGAACGCCGGAGAGAACCCTCGGCCGCCCCATCGATCAGGCTCCTGTCTCAGGGTTGTCGTCAATCGCTTGTGTGTCATTCGCATCACTCGAGCTGGCGCCTGAAGGAGCGTCTTCTTCAGGAGCAGTCTCTGGTTCTGCTGCAGCTTCTGGCTCCGAAGCAGCCTCTGGCTCAGGTGCAGGCGGTTGGGGTTTTGCTGGTCGTGCAAAAGGATCAGGACGTGGTGTCCGATTCCGTTCCCCTCGATTGCCTTCTCCGCGTCCATCATCGGATCGCCGTCCGCCGCCCTGGGCTTTCTGCTGAGCGACCAGCTCGGTGAGTTGTCCGTCCTCCAGCATTTGAGCAAGAGTGCGAACCGCAAACCCCAGCACAGCAACGGTTGAACGCAGATTGAAAGCCTCCTGTAGGGCTCTCACCGCACGCATTTCGTTGTCACTGAGTCGAATACGGAATCCGCCCCCTTCTCGGCTGCCGGAATTGCGGCCGCCACGGGAGCCCCCGCCGCCCTCACCTTGTCTGCCCTGTTGACGGGAATCGCGATTGGAATCAGTCATGGCCCGAGGCCTGGAATCAGGCGCAAGTGTGACGCATCATCGAACTTCTAGAGGCCTCCTTTCTTGATCTCCTTGCTTATCCATGGGTTCCACGAAAGGTGATCACTTGCTCGGCGTAGTCGCGAGGTTCGAGATGAATGGTGCAGCGAACGGGTCCGAAGTGGGATTCCAGGCGCTCTTCGACCCGTTCCGTGATTTGATGCGCCGCAATCAGGTCATCGACATCCACCACCATGTGCATGTCAATAAAAACCTGTTGTCCCAGGATTCCTCTGCTGGCGATGTCATGGCAATTCAGGACTCCAGGGACACCCAACGCCTGCTCATTGATGGCTTCGGGTGCAATGGCTATGTGATCCACGAGCCAGGGGAGGTTGTCGCGTAAAACTTGCCAGCAGACCCGGATCAGAATCACGGCAAGTGGCATGGCAAGGGCGACGTCGAGCCAGCTGATCTTGAGCAGCCAGGCTCCTGTGAGTCCCACGAGCACAATCACAGTGGTCCAGATGTCACTCGTGGTGTGGTGGGCATCGGCTAAAAGCAATTGACTGTTTAATCGGTGTCCCTGATGTCGCTCGTAGCTTGCGAGCAGAAGGTTGAAGACGAGCACGAGCAGGAGCAGCAACAGCTCCGTTGCATTGATCCGCAGTTCGGGCAACCCCTCCGTGAGACGTTCGCCGGACGTGATCAGAATTTCGATCGCCGTAAAGAAGATGAAACCGGCCACCGCCAGAGCTCCAATTCCTTCGTATTTGTGATGGCCATAGGGATGATCACGATCCGGTTTCGGATCCGAGAGCCCATTTGTGATCAGTCCGGTCAAACTTGAAAGGGCGTCGGTCGCGCTGTGCATCGCGTCTGCGATGACAGCGAGTGATCCGCTCGCTAGACCCACCACCATCTTGAGCAACGTCATGGTCACGTTGATGGTGAGGGCCACCATTAAGACCCGTTTGACCTCATGACGACGATCGCGGGCCATCGATGTCAGCTATAGACCCCCCAACCATATGAATTCCCTGCTCAGAGATCTCGCTGGAAGGGACGGAGTCGGGGCTGCCAGTTGTCATAGGTGCTCAAGTGCTGGTGCTGACTAGAAAGGTGAGCTAGGAAAGCTCAAGTAATGGATTTGCTCTGCTGATGCCGGTTCCATTAATCAGCACCATCAAGCTGATTCCATCCATCGCAGGGAAACTTGCTCTTGCTGGAGGGGCCTTGGCCTTGGGTAGCTGGTTATTGAGCGACCTGGTGCATCTTCCTGGTGGTGGCGCGGGATTCTTGGTGCTTGGTGCAGGCGCCTGGTGGCTGACCCGTCCTTCCAAACCCGCCACTTTTTCAGAGCCTTCTTCCATCCCTGGCTGGATTCGTCGTTGTGAGTTGGTGCTCGCGCAGTTCAGTGAGCTTGAGTTGTCGCTGGGTCTTGATGGCCTGCGATCTCCTCGAGAACAGGAGCTTGATGGCTTGAAAGCTCAGCAGGCTCCCCTGAGTGTGGGAGTGGTGATCAGTGAGGGAGCCACCCACCCGAGCACTCCAGAGCTCCAAGCTGCTTTGCAAGGGGCCAATCCTCTTGACCTATGCATTGCCAAGCCCTTACCGGTGGTTGCCGACGCTTGGAGCTGGCCTCAGGAGCTTGAGCCGCTCGATGTGATTTTATACGGACTTCCCATGCCCCTCCGGGCAGCTGATCTACTGCGGTTGGAACAGTTGCCCACCGATCGCCCGGCTTGGTTGCTTATCCAGGATTCTGTTCAGGACTCGCGTGAAGCACGACAGGAAGCCTTGTCCTGTCAATTACCCAAGCCATGGTGCGATCGACTGTTGTTCTGGAGTGGAGAGTCCGCTGATTTACGGCGGGGCTTGTCCCCAGTTCGACGTCATTTCGCTCAGCCGGCTCGGAGCCGCGAGATCACCAAGCAACGGTTGTTGACCTCTCTTCATCGCCGTTGGCAAGCAGAGCTGGAGCAGTTGCGGCGTGCGCGATTCCGCTCCCTGCTTCAAAGGAGTCAATGGATTGTGGCTGGTGTTGTGATTGCCTCCCCTGTCCCGAGCGTTGATCTTCTTGGTGTGGCTGTGGTGAACGGCTTGATGGTGAAGGAAATGGCTCAAATTTGGGGCTGCTCTTGGAGCTCTGAGGTGTTGCAGGTCGTGGCGCGCCAATTGGGGACCGCCGCCCTTGGGCAAGGGGTTGTGGAGTGGAGTGGTCAAGCGCTGCTTGGCATGGCCAAATTGGACGGTGGTACCTGGTTGGCGGCGGGGCTGCTTCAAGGCCTCAGCGCTGCCTATCTCACAAGGGTTGTAGGGGTATCCATGGCTGATTGGATGGCTCTGAATGCCGGAGTTGCCCAGCCTGATCTGGAAGAGCTCAAACGTCAGGCCCCGTTGTTGGTGGCCAAGGCGGCTGAGCGGGAACGCTTGGATCTCCAGGGTTTCGCTGATCAGGCAAAGGAATGGCTGAAGACGCAGACAGTTGCCAGCGCATGACACAACTTCATGAATGGTTCATGAAGTTGTCATGAAAAATGTTGTCGAGATGATGAGATCCGTTTGGTTTGCTTGAACTGTGGTGGCCTTTTCATCATCTTGACCTTGATCATGGATCCTTTTCTGAGGATTGTTTGATCGATCCCGTTCTTATTCTTTTCTCATGGCAACTGCCGTTCGCAGCGGTCGCTTAAGCAGCTGGCAAAATTTTTGTCAGTGGGTCACAGACACTAACAACCGAATTTATGTCGGTTGGTTTGGTGTGCTGATGATCCCTTGTCTGCTTGCCGCTACCACTTGCTTCATCGTCGCTTTCATCGCCGCCCCTCCGGTTGATATCGACGGCATCCGCGAGCCTGTTGCAGGTTCTCTGATGTATGGCAACAACATCATCTCTGGTGCTGTTGTTCCTTCCAGCAACGCCATTGGCTTGCACTTCTATCCCATCTGGGATGCTGCCTCACTCGACGAGTGGCTCTACAACGGCGGCACCTACCAGCTGGTTGTTTTCCACTTCCTGATCGGCATCTCCGCCTACATGGGACGTCAGTGGGAACTTTCCTATCGCTTGGGCATGCGCCCTTGGATCTGTGTTGCCTACAGCGCTCCGCTGTCTGCAGCCATGGCAGTTTTCCTGGTCTACCCCTTCGGTCAGGGTTCGTTCTCTGATGGCATGCCCCTGGGCATCTCTGGAACCTTCAACTTCATGTTGGTCTTCCAGGCTGAGCACAACATCCTGATGCACCCCTTCCACATGCTTGGTGTGGCTGGTGTTTTCGGTGGTTCACTGTTCTCCGCCATGCACGGCTCACTGGTGACCTCTTCCTTGGTTCGTGAAACAACCGAGACCGAGTCCCAGAATTACGGCTACAAGTTCGGCCAAGAAGAAGAGACCTACAACATCGTTGCAGCTCACGGCTACTTCGGTCGCTTGATCTTCCAATACGCCTCCTTCAACAACAGCCGTAGCCTTCACTTCTTCCTGGGTGCTTGGCCTGTTGTCGGTATTTGGTTCACGTCCATGGGTGTTTCAACCATGGCCTTCAACCTGAACGGCTTCAACTTCAACCAGTCCATCCTTGATAGTCAGGGCCGCGTCCTGAACACCTGGGCCGACATGGTGAACCGTGCCGGTCTCGGCATGGAAGTGATGCACGAGCGCAACGCTCATAACTTCCCCCTCGACCTGGCAGCTGCTGAGTCCACACCTGTGGCTCTCCAAGCACCTGCAATCGGTTGATCTGGAATCCATCCAACGTTCAGATCACCTGAACGAGGAAGCCCCCTCTCACGAGGGGGCTTTTTTGTGCCTGGATTTTATGGCTGGTTTTTGTGGCTTGGAGGGAGAGCGCTGACAGCGGCAAGGAGATGCGTTTAAGACGCTTTTTTATGAGCCGTAGGACCAGTGCGTGCTTCGTCGATCCAAGCTTGGGAATGCTTTTGATCTCAACTGCATTGGTAGGGAGTCAGGGCTGATCGGCTCCGCTGTTTTCAAGCTGAATGTGGTTTCGCGAACGGTTTTCGTGGCTTGAAAGAGATCCAGGAGTGTGAGGCTCGGATCGGATTTGTGTTGTGCACCAAGCAACCGACGAGGTCCATTTCCCATGGCACCCAAACTGAGGACACGTTGTCCTTTGAGTTCGCCTGGATACCATGCATGGTGATGCCCTGAGAGATAAAGGTCCACCCGTTGACGTTGCATCAAATCGGTGAGATGCATGGCGTCTTCGATGCACTCACCGGCACGATCTCGACCAACACTGACGGCGGTCAGTGGGAGATGTCCCATCACCAAACAGCAATCGTCTGGAGATCTGGACTCTGAGACCAGGGCTTGTTCAAGCCAGCGCTGTTGCCCTCGATCCACGCTGGCGGAAGAGGCATCCATCACGACTACGAACAAGCCAGGCCGCCTAACGCTGAACTGGAAGGGGTAATCCTTGGCGTCGATGAACTGCAGCCCAAGCAGGTTTTTTTGACGTTCCCAAAAGCTCGCTGCCTGGATGCGCTCTCTTGCAAAAACGTAGCGAGAGCCTGATCTTTGGCTGGATGCATCGTGATTGCCCATCGTTGGGATCACTCCAACCCCCTTCTGAAGGAGCGGATTGAGAATCGTGGATTGGTAGCTGCTCCACATCGCCTCAAGCTGGGAATCCGTCAGGCTGATCTTCTGGCCGGCGACCATGTCGCCGGCGCAAAGCACCAGATCTGGTTTCAGTTGAGACAGCAGATCAAGTCCTTGTCCAACGGTGGCGCTGTAGTGGGTCGACCCATAAGGACCATTGAGATCACTGATCAAGGCAAGGCGAGGATCCCCTCGCTCCGAGCTGACCACTGTTTCGGAACTTTTTTTGTGAGCTGCTGCATGAACGCCATCAAGCAACCATCGACTCACGGCCGTGGTGGCTAGCAGCTTCAGAAATAAGCGCCGACTTGCTTGCATCTCCCTAACGCTATGAGCTCCCCAGCGATCAGGCCATTAATTAGCTGGGCTTATGGGGGTGATGACGAGCAGCAATACCAAGGGCAACACAAAGCAACACAACTCAATTAAATTTTGTTCACTGGATCAGTCCAGTATTTCTTCGCCTTAAGGACTTGTCCTTTCGGCATTCTTTTCCGTTCTCATGACTACCACCATCCAGCAGCGCTCCGGCGCTAACGGCTGGCAGCAGTTCTGTGAGTGGGTCACCTCCACCAACAACCGTCTTTATGTCGGTTGGTTCGGTGTTCTGATGAT
>Ga0208543_1000013_pt1 | contig 59589 bp, 65 predicted proteins | sample DEB08_DNA_14_FD_185497 | JGI IMG/M metagenome (GOLD analysis project Ga0208543, IMG submission 185497) | Aqueous microbial communities from the Delaware River and Bay under freshwater to marine salinity gradient to study organic matter... | ecosystem: Environmental > Aquatic > Marine > Coastal ...
CTGGCGGCACTGTCGAATTTGTACCAGGCCCGACGGCTATTACTCGCGACAGTGTGACCAGGGGATTGGTGTTTCTGAACACCTCGATTTGGCCTCAAAACCAGCCCAAAATGGCTGAATATGAGGGCAAGGGTCATTAAAAAGCAGGCTCATAGGAAGGTTACGGCTAAACCAGCTCTACCTGATCACTGCCACCGGTCAAGACCCGTTTGTCCAGAGATTCCCTAAGCGCATGTTGTTTCGTCAAACCCTGGCTCCATGGGTGGCCCTGTTGCGTTGGAACAAACCCAGCGGAAGACTGATTTTGCTGATCCCCGCCGGCTGGAGTCTCTGGCTCACTCCGAATGCCCCGCCCTCTACAGCCCTTGCACTCTTGATCGTGCTCGGCGGTCTGGCGGTGAGTGGAGCGGGTTGCATCGCCAATGACTTGTGGGATCGACGCATCGATCGCTTTGTGGAACGCACGAAGCAGCGTCCGCTTGCGCAAGGAAGTTTGAGCGTTGTCCAGGCCGTTGTTGTGTTGATCGTGCTGTTGATCATCAGTTTGAGCGTGGTGCTGAGCTTGCCGGCTTCCGTGCGCAACCTCTGCCTTGTGTTGGCGTGTTTCGCCTTGCCGCCGATCTTGATCTATCCCTCTGCCAAGCGTTGGTTCGCCTACCCCCAGGCAGTCCTGGCCTTGTGCTGGGGCTTCGCGGTGTTGATCCCTTGGGCCGCTCAAGAGGGAAATCTGGATGGTGGCTGGCCTTTGGCCGGTTGTTGGCTTGCCACCCTGCTTTGGACGTTTTCTTTTGACACGGTGTATGCGATGGCGGATCGTCCGGATGACGCCCGGATGGCGTTAAACAGCAGCGCACTGAGTCTCGGTCCGTCCGTCTTGCGCGTCGTGGGGATCACCTATGCGCTCTCGATGCTGGCCCTGGCTGTTGCCGCCGCTTTTGCCGGAATCGGAGTCATTTTCTGGCCGTTCTGGTTGGTGGTGGCCTTTGGGATGCAACGTGCAACGCGAGCGCTCAAAAGTGTCCAGCAACAATCCATGTCGGTGTATGGCCTTCATTTCAGTCAGCAGGTGCGCTTGGGCGCGTTGCTGTTGTTGGGTCTCGTTCTCGGGCGTCTGGGCTGATGCACAGCCCAGACGGCTCTGACGTGTTGCTTTCCCCTCTTCAACGGGGAGATGAGGTGGCCGTGGTGGCCGCCAGCTCTGCGCTTGACAACACAGACAACCTTTGGCGTGGGCTCTCGATTCTGGACAGCTGGGGATTGCGAATCCGTCCGGATGTCATCAGCCAACGGCGCTGGGGCTATCTGGCGGGACGGGATGAGGAACGTCGTCGTGATTTCCAAGCGGTTCCCAATGCCGCCCTCTTGGCCTGTGCACGCGGCGGCTGGGGAGCAGCCAGACTTTTGGAGCATCCTTTCGCTTGGCAGCCTGGATGGTTGCTGGGCTTCTCGGATGTGACTGCACTGCTCTGCGCTCGTATGGCGGCCGGTGTGAGCGGGGGCGTCCATGGGCCCTTAATCACAACCCTCGCCGATGAACCCGAGTGGAGTCAGCGGCGTTTGCATGATCTGCTCTTTGGCCACGGCCTCCCGGATCTTCAAGGGGTGCCCTGGCGGGGAGGCGTGGCTGTAGGCCCGTTATTGACCCTGAATTTAACGGTGGCGTCCCATTTGATCGGGAGCCCTTTCCTTCCCGATCTGCGAGGCGTTGTGTTGGTGATTGAAGACATCGGCGAAGCGCCCTATCGCCTTGATCGCATGCTCACCCAGTGGCGACTAGCAGGTCTGCTCCAATCGCTCGCCGGCCTTGGCTTCGGTCGATTTCTGGATTGCGATGACGCCTCGAACTCTGCTGGCTTCAGCTTGGAAGAGGTGTTGCGAGAGCGCAGCGATGATTTAGGGATTCCTGTGGTGGGGAACCTTCTAGTGGGGCATGGTCCGGGGGGAAATGCAGCCTTGCCGGTGGGCGCGATCGCGACCCTCGATGGAGATCAGGGGGTCTTGCGCGTGGGAGCTAACCCTGGCGTTCGGCCAGCACTGCTGCAGCCACAGTGAGATCAAAAGGGGTGGTCACTTTGATGTTGGAGGGACCAGCATCAAGAACGTTGACTGGCCATCCCAAACGCTCGTAAAGGGAGGCGTCATCGGTGACCGTCCAGCCATTCGTACGGGCTTCACGATGACCCTGGCGGAGTTCATCCACTGAAAAAGCTTGCGGAGTCTGGGCCGCCCACAGCTCTGCGCGCTTTGGGGTTGCTGTGATCAAGCCTGATGCATCGACTTTTTTGATCGTGTCGGTGACAGGGGTCGCCGCAATCACAGCTTGGCCGCTGCGAACGGCTTCTGCACAGCGGTTAAACAGGTCGGGAGTGGCGAGACAGCGGGCTCCGTCATGGATGAGCACATGCTTGGCTTCGGTTGGCAGGCCCGCCAGCCCCCGTTCCACTGACTCTTGACGACTGTCTCCGCCGGCAATCCAAACGATGGGTTTGGAAGCGCCTCCCACGAGATCGAGAATCTCGGAACGGTCAATCTCCTGGCCAATGATTCCGATCCAATGGATCGCTTCAGCTGCGAGAGCTGCCTCCAGCGTCCATGCCAGCACGGGTTGTCCAGATAGTGGCAGCAGCAGCTTGTTGCGGGTCGCTCCCATCCGCCGCCCACTACCAGCGGCTGCGATCAACAGATGCATAAGCGACTCCTGTTCCCAGCAACCTGAAACGGCCTCCATACAATCAGCTCGCACCCCTTGTGCTGTTGTTTCATGCGCGTTCTCGTTTTAAGCCCAGGAACAGCTCAACAGCAGCTTGAGCGTATGCCTGCCATAGCAGCCTGTGCCAACGCGCTTGGAGCTTCGATTCAGGTGGCCTGTTCCCCTGGTTACCGATCGCTGTGGACGTTGCTCCCCTCTGTTGAAAAAATCATTCCCTTTGATTTTTCTGCAGCTCAAACCATGGCCGATTGGGCCAATCTCCTTGGCTCCGTCCGAGAACCTGATTTCCAGATATGCCTTAATTTTGCGGACGGACGTCAGGTCAACCTGATGCTGTCCATGAGCCATATCCCGACGCGGGTTGCAGAGGCTGGATTTGCCTCTACTGCTGTAGCGAGCCAGGCTGATGGCTGGAGTGCGCAGCGCCTCTCTGGATTTCTGGCTCCGCTTGGTCTCAGCTTGGATGCCGCAGCCTTTCGGATCAGTTTGCCTGCCGCGCTGATGAGCCAGGCTCGCGAAAGGCAGCCGCAGGGAGATGGTCCCCTGTTAATGCTTCAACCAACGGCCAAGGCAGGAGACTGGCCCTCAGAACGCTGGAAACAATTACCGCTCACGATCAAAGCCAAGCTTCCTGGGTTGCGAACCATCCATCTCGGTGATGAGAGCTCGCTTTCCGAGAGAGCCGCGCAGATTGCCTGTGCCGATGTGGTGTTGACCAGTTGTCCTGTGACCAGTCTGATGGCAACATTTTGCGGTGTTCCGTTGGTTGCCCTCGGACTGGCTGACGATCAACTGCCCGAGCGGGATGTGATTCGGCATCTCGGCAATGACGATCTCCGCTCACTCTCAGAAGGGGATGTGTTGGAGGCGATGGGCTTCGGATGAAGAAGCCTCGACGGAGGTCGCCACAACGCCGTCGGCTTCAGCCCTATTCCGTTCAGTTTTATCGGCCTCAGCTACGCCAGCTGGCCAGGCCATGGCTTTTACCCGTCCTAGCCCTCGCCATCGTGATCATGGGGGGTGCGATTGGTTATCGGATCACGGAGGGGTGGGACTGGGGTGATTGCTTGTGGATGGTGCTGATCACGATCAGCACCATTGGCTATGGAGAAGTGGAGCCCCTCTCCCAGGCCGGACGGCTGGTGACCGTTTTGATCGTGGCTGGGGGCATCGTGGTGGTGCAGCTCTCGATTCAAAAGATTCTCGGCCTGACAGAATCCGGATACTTCCGTCAGTTGCGGGAGTTGAGGTTTCGCCGAAATCTGCGGCGTATGCATAACCATGTGATTCTTTGCGGGTATGGCCGCATTGGCCGGGAGATTGCTGAACAGCTGCTCTTGGAAACCGTTCCTGTGCTTGTTGTGGAGTTGGATTCTGCTCGCCGTCTGGCGGCAGAGGAGCGTGGTTTGCCTGTGCTCCAGGCCGATGCCACCCTCGATGAAACGCTCCTAGAGGCTGGACTTCATCGTTGTCGAAGCCTGGTGGCGGCCTTGCCTAGCGATGCTGCCAATCTGTACGTCACGCTCAGCGCTCGAGGCTTGGAGCCTGGATGCCGGCTCATTGCTCGGGCCGATAGCGAAGAAGCGGCAGCCAAGCTTGAACTGGCGGGAGCCACGGTTGTGGTGAGTCCCTATGTCGCTGGGGGCAGGGTGATGGCAGCAACAGCGCTGAGGCCTTTGGCAGTGGACTTTATGGATCTGTTGTCTGGGTCGGAATTTGAAATTGAAGAATTTCGGTTAAGTCGTGATCCCTTGCTCGTGGGTCACTTAGCCAGCAAGAGCTTGTCGGAGCTCCAGCTCGGTCGGCGCAGTGGGGCCATGGTGCTGGCCATCCGTGACGGGAGCGCATTAAAGGGAAATCCCAGCGGGGAAGAACGGCTTGGCCCTGGTCAACTTCTTGTGGTGATGGGCAGTCAGAAGCAGTTGGAGTTATTCCGCAATCTGCTGGGTGATGCCATCGACACGATTGAAACCATGCGGGGTGTCTAGCTGGCCTTGATGACTGAAAGGGCTAATGATCCCTACTATCACACGATCGTAAAAAAAAGCGTTCATGGATTCATCCGCTTCTCTTGACGGTCAAACCGCCCTTGTTACTGGTGCAAGTCGTGGCATCGGTCGCGCAGTGGCCTTGGCTTTGGCCGCTGAGGGCGCAGAAGTGGTGGTGAATTACGCCAGTTCACCCGATGCGGCGGAGGCGGTGGTTGCTGAAATTCAGGCCAAGGGCGGCTCCGCCTATGCCCTCCAGGCCGACGTGGCGGACGAGGCTTCGGTGGACGACTTGATGAAAACGGTGTTGAAGCGCAGTGAACGCATCGACGTTTTGGTGAATAACGCGGGGATTACGCGCGACGGCCTGTTGATGAGGATGAAAACCGAGGATTGGCAGGCGGTGATCAATCTCAATCTCACCGGAGTCTTTCTGTGCACGCGGGCTGTGACACGCCCCATGTTGAAGCAGCGCAGTGGTCGCATCATCAACATCACCTCGGTGGTTGGGTTGATGGGCAATGCCGGTCAAGCGAATTACGCCGCCGCCAAAGCCGGCGTGGTGGGACTGACCCGAAGTAGCGCCAAGGAGATGGCAAGCCGTGGAATCACGGTGAATGCGGTGGCACCTGGATTTATTGCCACTGATATGACGAAAGATCTTGAGGCCGAGGCCATCCTTGCTGCCATTCCTTTGGGCCGGTTTGGGACCCCTGATCAGGTGGCTGGAACCGTGAAATTTTTAGCTGCCGATCCGGCCGCCGCCTACATCACCGGGCAGGTTCTTCAGGTGGATGGCGGGATGGTCATGAGTTGAGGATCAGCTCTGGAGAGGTTGCCCAAGCTCCTCTCTCAAGCGGCGAATGCGCTGAAGCAATTTCAATCTCCGACTGCGGTCCGTCGCCGTGAGATAAATCCGAAGCGGCACGTAGACCAACGTCATGGTTGCTGCCATGGCAGCCATGAAAACGAAGAACAGCGCTCCGGAATCCTTCATGTCCAAACCTTAACCAGATCGTTTGCGCCGTTGGTCCATGGATTCGGCTTTCCCCACTTCCGAGAGGAGCGGTTGGTCGTAGACGCTGGACGAGATTGACTCTCGGGCTCCTGACACTATGGCCAAACTTCTCAGCTTCTCGAACGAATCACGTGAGTCCCTCGAGAGAGGCATGAATGCCCTTGCCGATGCCGTTAGGGTCACCATCGGACCTCGTGGCCGTAACGTGGTGCTCGAGAAGTCCTACGGCGCACCTGACATCGTCAATGACGGTGACACGATTGCCAAAGAAATCGAACTTGCTGATCCATTCGAAAACATCGGAGCCAAGCTGATCCAGCAGGTGGCGTCCAAGACCAAGGACAAAGCTGGCGATGGCACCACAACGGCCACCGTGCTCGCCCAGGCGATGGTTGAGGAGGGGCTTCGCAACACCGCCGCAGGTGCCAGCCCGATCGAACTTCGCCGAGGCATGGAAAAAGCTGTGGCGGCGGTGGTCGCCAGCCTGAATCAGCGCAGTCAGTCCGTGAGCGGCGATGCGATTCGCCAGGTTGCCACGGTGAGCTCAGGCGGTGATGAGGAGGTGGGGCGAATGGTTGCTGAGGCTATGGACAGGGTGAGCTTTGACGGTGTGATCACCGTGGAGGAATCCAAGTCTTTGGCCACTGAGCTCGAAGTCACAGAGGGCATGGCCTTCGATCGTGGCTACAGCTCTCCCTATTTCGTCACCGATGGTGACCGCCAGATCTGTGAATTTGAGAATGCGTTACTGCTCCTCACCGATCGCAAAATTAGCTCGGTGACCGATTTGGTCCCCGTGTTGGAAACGGTTCAGAAATCGGGCTCACCGCTGGTGATCTTGGCCGAAGAAGTGGATGGAGAAGCTCTAGCAACCTTGGTTGTGAACAAGAACAGAGGGGTGCTGCAGGTGGCGGCAGTGCGTGCTCCATCCTTTGGCGAGCGCCGGAAGGCTGCTCTTGCTGATATCGCTGTGCTGACCGGCGGTCAAGTGATCAGCGAAGACAGGGCGATGACCCTCGACAAGGTGACGTTGGACGATCTGGGCCGGGCACGCAGGATCACGATCAGCAAGGACAGCACCACAATCGTGGCGAGCGATGACAGCAAAGATGCCGTCATCGCTCGTGTTGCCTCCATCAAGCGTGAGCTCGACAACACGGACTCGGAATACGACCAGGAGAAACTCAACGAGCGCATCGCCAAGCTCGCTGGAGGAGTGGCTGTGATTAAGGTCGGTGCCCCCACAGAAACGGAGCTCAAGAACCGCAAGCTACGCATTGAGGATGCTTTGAATGCCACCCGTGCAGCGGTCGAGGAAGGCATTGTTGCTGGAGGTGGATCAACCCTTCTGCACATCGCCTCAGAACTCGATGTCCTGGCCTCTGGGTTGGAAGGTGATCAAAAGACCGGGGTCGAAATCGTTCAGCGTGCCCTCAGCGCTCCCCTGCGTCAGATCGCTGAAAATGCAGGTTCTAACGGTGACGTTGTGGTGGATCGTGTCCGCAACAGTGGACAGGGATTCAATGCTCTCACCGGAAACTTTGAAGACCTGATGAGTGCCGGGATTCTGGATGCATCCAAAGTGGTTCGTCTAGCGCTGCAGGACGCGGTTTCGATTGCATCATTGGTGGTGACCACTGAAGTTGTGGTCGCAGATAAGCCTGAGCCCCCTGCACCTGCAGGCGGCGGTGGCGACCCTATGGGCGGCATGGGCGGCATGGATCCCATGGGCGGCATGGGCGGCATGGGCGGCATGGGAATGATGTAATTCCCACCGTGGAATCCCTTTAGTGGGATCCCTTTAGAGGGATCCCACCAGCCTTGCGTGGATGCGACACACGGATAAGGCTTCCCGGGGTGGATGGCTGCACAGTCTCCCCAGCTCTCGATTGAGGGCTTGCAGTTCTGTCATCGGCAACCCTGCGATGGGCAGACCGAAGAAGGCTCCGCTGAGGACGACAGGAAAAGCAACTTTCAGCAACATGCCTGAGTCTTGTGAGACTCACCCATTCTGCCTTTTCAGGGTCTTGTTGTAATTGGCCACTTGAAGGTCGACGCCCGTAATCGCCGTGCCAACGACCACAAGATCGGCTCCATGCTCAAGCGATTTGAGCGCTGAATCAGGCGACTTAATGCCCCCCTCGCAAATCAACGTCACCTGCTCGGGAAGCTGATCCCTTAGAGGAGAGATCAAGCCGAAACCCGGAGGAGTTTGTTGTGCTGTTTGCTCCGTGTATCCATAAAGAGTGGTGCCCACCCATTCGCATCCCAAGGATGCTGCGATCAATCCGTTTTCGATGGAGTCCACATCGGCCATGAGTGGAGCTCCTAATTCATTCTTCGATCGTTGAATGAGTTCGGCGAGGTCTTCCTGCTCTGGCCTTTGACGCGCTGTGGCATCAAGGGCGATGACGTCGGCACCGGCTGCCCAGACCGCTTGAATGTCCTGCCAGCGAGGCGTGATGTAGACGGAGCTCTGCGGGAGCGTTCGCTTCCATAAGCCAATGATCAAAGCGTTAGGACAGCGGTTGCGTACAGCTCCGATGTGCTCTGGGCTCTCGAGGCGAACACCAGTGGCTCCGTTGCGAAGACTGGCTTCAGCCATGGCCGCAATCACATCGGGATGCCGCATGGGTGATCCTTCCGGAGCCTGAACGGACACGATCAGGCCACCCTTCAGTTGGGCGCGGGATGGGATGGGGATGGACATCGTCCTCAGGAGGCCTGCAGATCTTGGACTGCTGAGGATGCCACCATCCAGCGACGAAATCGCTGCGCACCGCGTGCAAACGGAGGAGGCGCAATGGTATGGGGCGGATTTGAAGAACGATCAGCCAGGTCTTCCATCCCCTCAGCCTCGTCAGCTTGCGAAGGACTCGGAAGGGGTGCGACGTGCAGAGCTGGTGTTTCTGTTTCGACCGTTTGATCGCTCACGAGAGAGAGGCCTTGGATCTTTGGCTCCACCTCTACTTCCACCTCTGGACTCTGAGCTGAGGGGAGAGCCTCCAGGGAGGCTTCATCCGACCGTTTGGGAAGAGAGGTCACCCCATAGCGGTGCACCCACTGCAGTTCCAATTGCGCGATGAGGGAGGCTTCTCTTAATTCATTGGCGACCAGCAAGCGACGTTGCAGGTCTAGTTGGCGGGGGTTCAGGGGCTGAAACGAAGAAACAGACACGGAATCAAGAGAGTTTGCGATTGAGCAGTGGTCGGATGAGAAGAAACAGCCCCACGGTGAGCACGGTCAGGACCAATAGGCAGGTCTGTCCAGTGACGGGTCCATAGGGTGCGTCCAAAAGAACCACCGAAAGATCGAGAGGGCCTGCATAGGCTGCTCGAATGGGTTCTATCGCGAAGGTAAGGGGATTTAGGGCCGCTAGCCAGCCCATCCACACAGGCATAAAGCTCAGAGGTGCCAATGCGGTGCTTGCAAATAGCAGCGGCAGATTGGCGACAAAAATCACCGCAATCAACTCAATGTGACCAGGCAAAGCAAAAGCCAAACCGAGACTTAAGGCCGTTACGGCAAAAACCAACAGCAGCAGGGTGAACAGAACGAGCAGGAGGCCACCAGCTCCAGGCCATCCATAGCCGAGTAAGGCCGCTGTGAACATGATCGCCAAACTCTGCACAAGGCTCAATGTGGTGATGTAAATCACCGAAGCGAAGACAATGGAACTTCGACTTCTTAGTGGCGCCACCAGAAGTCGGTTGAGAAATCCAAATTCGCGGTCAAACATGACCGGAAGTCCGGCATTGAGTGCACCGCTAAACGCTGTGAAAACAATCACTCCAGCACCGAGAAAACGCCCGTAGCTCATGCCGCCGGGTAGCAGCCCCTCGGGAGCCTTAGAGAACAAAGCCCCAAATAAAATCAACCAGATCAGGGGTTGCAGAACACCGGCAATCAGCGTGGAGGGACGCCGTTTGAGCTGAACGAACAGGCGACGCGTCAAAGCCGTCGTTTCCTGGATCAGCTCTGTCAAAGCTCCTCGGGAGGACGCTTGATTGGCATCAATCTGCAGATGGGGAGTGGTCATGGGGAGCACTGATGGAAATCTGGAGGTGGAAGCAGGCGGTTAGCGCATGGCTTGCTTGCGTTCTTGCTTGGGATCACGCTGCCCGGCAATGGCCAGCTCGGCGTCCATCAGGGTGCGTCCTGTGGCCTGAAGGTAAACGTCGTCAAGACTGGGTCTGCTTTGGGCAAGGGCAAAGACGGGAAGCCCTGCTTCTTCCAAACAAAGGCGAAGGCGAGGAAGGACCTGTTCCCCATCCACCACAAGGTTGAGGGAGTGGCCCTGCGAGCGATTAATCACAATGTTCTGGATGCCATCAAGGGGTTCAAGGAGGTCACGAATCGTCTCGGCTTCCTGCTCGTTGCTGAACTCACGCACCCGCAAGGTGACGCGATCCCCTCCCAGACGTTTCTTGAGATCGTTTGGTGTGCCTTCAGCAATCACCGCTCCGGCATCAATGATGGCCATTCGATCGGCGAGTGCTTCCACTTCCTCGAGGTAATGGGTGCTCAGCAAGACCGTTGTTCCCTGATCTCTTAAGTCCCGGAGCACGTTCCAGATCACGGCTCGACTTTCGATGTCAAGTCCGACCGTGGGTTCATCGAGAATGAGCAGTTGGGGGCGATGCAAGAGACCTGCCGCGAGATCAAGGCGACGACGCATGCCTCCTGAATAGGTGCCGCATCGCCGGTCGATCCAGGGATCCATGCCCAACATCTCGATCAGTTCGTCGATTCGTTGGTTCCTCTGCTTGGGTCGTAAGTGGTAGAGGTCGCCTTGAAGGACTAGCAGCTCCCGCCCCGTGAGGATTTTGTCAATCGCCACCTCTTGAGCGACATAACCAATCAGCCGTCGAATCTCGCGTTGGTCTTTCAAGCCATCGAGACCAGCAATGCGGACATGGCCAAGATCTGGAGCCAGAAGAGTGGCAAGAATTCTCAGGGTTGTGGTTTTGCCAGCACCATTGGGTCCGAGCAGCCCATACAGACATCCTTCAGGGACTTGCAAGCTCAAGTCCCTGAGCGCTGGAATCGTCCCGTAAGACTTTTCCAGGTGATCGAGCACGATCAGGGACATGGAACCGTCCAAAAGCGAGAGTTAAGAATCTAGGAAGCGACAGGAAGAAATCCGCCCGCGAGGATGTCAACGACGGTCCTGACTTGCAGATCAAACTGAGCGGAACCAGACATTCGGCTGATGACAAGCAACAAACAGATTCCGAACAAATAAAGGATTGACCAACGAAACAATCCCTTGGCGCGATCTCGGTTGTTGGGTTCCGCAGCCAGACGCTCCACCATCTGCAGAAGGCGACCGTTGAAGGGAAGGATCAAGAGCCCATACAAGGCACCACCTTCCGGTAGGGCCCAAATGCCCAAAAAGCTGAGCAATATGGTGGCCCATCCATAGCGTCGAATCGCCCTCGTGGTGACCAATGGTCCCTTGACGACAGGGAGCATGGGAATGCCGACGGCTCGATAGTCGTCATGCAAAAGCAGGGCAAGTGCCCAGAAATGGGCAGGAGTCCACATCATCACAAGCGCGAACAGCCACCATCCGCTCAGGCCTATGTGGCCTGTTGCTGCAGCCGCTCCGACCAGGGGTGGGATGGCACCAGCAACACCGCCAACCACAATGTTTTGCGTGGTGCGGGGCTTCAGAAGCGCGGTGTAAAGCAGGACATAGCTGCAGAGTCCTAGGAGAGACAGTCCAGCTGCAAGACAGTTCACGCCACTGACGAGAAGCGCCGCTGCAGCAAGCGTGCAGGACACCGCACCAACAAAGGCCGCGGATGGAGACAACCGCCCAGAGGGAAGGGCTCGGCCGCTCGTGCGCAGCATGCGTCCATCCAGCTCCTGCTCCCACAAACAGTTGAGAACGCCAGCTGCGGCAGCGGCCAATGCACCACCACCAAGGGTGCAGGCCAGCCGTGGTGATGAGAGGGGCCAGCCTTCGGTGAGAGCCATTCCTCCCAAGGTGGTGGCGAGCAGGAGTGGGATCAGCCTCGGTTTGGCAACCTCAAGCCAGGGGGGAAGTTTGATTCTCTTGCGAGATGGCACCACCTCATCCCTGGTGAGGGATGGGGGCATTGGAGCAACGGAAGCTGAACTAGCCATGACAGGGCTCCAGGGTTGAAGAATCGCGAGCGATCGTGAGAGGGGAGTCGGGTGCTGACGGGCGTCTCCAGGTGAGAGCCGCGAGGACGGCCACGAGCAGACAGGCAACGAGTTGATGACCCACCGTCACCGCTGGCTGGCTCAGACCAAGCCGCAAGGTGAGAACTCCCAAACCGATTTGGGTTGAGACCAGCAGGGTGGCTGTGATCAGGAGGGACCATTGCTGACGAGCCCAGCCGCCGGCGATCAGAGCTGTTGCAACGAAAAGCAGGACGCAAATCGCAGCTGGGGTTGCGGCACTGCGATGCCAATGAAGCCATTGGCAGGACTGACCTTCCTGCAAGCAACGTTGGGCCGCCCATGAGCTGGCCATCCGCCCTCCGAGCAGGCATTGGCCTGAAACGGCTGCCAGGCTAATTCCGCCAAGAAAGGGCCACCAGCGAGGGGCGGCAGCATCTTTCGATCCGGTGTGCAGCAGCCTTTGGGTGAGTCCGCTCATCACGATGACCAGGGTCAACGCCAGAACGAGATGGGCTGTCACCACCGATGAGGGGAGCAGTTGAAGCACGGTTAGGGCCCCGAGGCCTCCCTGAAGAACCACTAACAGGACCAAAAGGAAGGACAGAGGCAGGAACCAACGCGGCAATTCCTTCCTCCAGAACCAGGCGGCACCGAGCTGGACGAGCAGGGCGACGCCTACAACAAAGGCATCTAGGCGGTGGAACCACTCCAAGAACACCTTGAGGTTCATCTGGCGTCCAGGCAGAAGGCTCCCGTAACAGAGAGGCCAATCAGGACAGGCCAGCCCGGCCTCCATGACACGGGTTGCTCCTCCAATCACCACTAGAGCAATCAGAGCCACGACCAGGTGAGCTGCGAGTTGCGCCAGGCGCAAACGAATCGGAACTGTTGCCGATGAAGTCAACGACTGTTCCTCCTAATCACGCGGTTTATTTTTGGAAACTAGCGATCTGATCTGAAGCGGCACGCTATTTACAGGTCTCCGACATTTTTATGGGCGCCAAAATCTCCCTTTGCTGACAACAACGCCCTGAAACAGCTGTGTTAGCAGGAACTACAGGCTGCTTTAACAATCACGGCATGAAGAAGGCTCGGGATCTCCATAGTCTTAAGGGAGATGTACCAGGAGTTTCGTGCCTATCCCCTCGGCGATTCTCACTCTTGTGCTGGGAATGATCCTTGTGCTGGGTGGATTGTGGATTGGCCAAAACATCAACCTTCTTCCTGTTGATGCCAGCGTCAATGCACCCATTTACGACGAACTGTTTCGTGTTCTGTTCAGCATCGGTACAATTTTGTTTGTAGGAATCGTTGGGCTGGTGGTATTCAGCCTTGTTCGTTTCCGCCGCAAAGCTGGACAGATTGGTGACGGGATTGCACTGGAAGGCAATTTGCCGCTGGAGATTTTTTGGACGGCTGTCCCAGCCATCGTTGTCCTGTTCGTGGGTTTATTCAGCTACGACATCTACGAACGAATGGGGGGAATGGTTCCCCTTGGGCATGGGGGCCACGGTGACTCTCAAGCCACAGAAGAAAGGGTTTGGGGAGGAATTGGCACAGCAGGGGCAATGCAAGCGAGTTCTGAAATGGCTGGAGCGCCTCTTCCTGTTGAGGTCACGGCGATGCAATTTGCCTTCCTCTTCCACTATCCCGAAGGCGACATTATCTCTGGAGAATTGCATGTTCCATCAGGACGACCTGTTTCATTGAAAATGGAGGCTAAAGATGTGATCCATGCATTCTGGGTTCCAGAATTCAGGCTCAAGCAGGACATCATTCCAGGCCAGCCAACCTTGCTCAATTTCACTCCCACCCGTCCAGGGCGTTACCCAGTGGTTTGCGCAGAACTTTGCGGCCCCTATCACGGTGGAATGCGCTCCACAGTGGTGGTTGAGTCGGCCGACGACTACGACGCCTGGTTCCAAGCCAATCGCAAGCTCCCTGTATCTGAGGCATGACACTTACTCTTCCCCAGCAAAGCAAACCCCCCTCCTTGCAACCAACTGGGTGGCTTCGCTACCTCAGTTTTAGCGTCGATCACAAAGTGATCGGGCTTCAATATTTGGTGTGTGGCTTTGCTTTTTACCTGATTGGTGGTGCCCTGGCTGGCGCTATTCGCACAGAGCTGACAAGCCCGGTAGCTGATTTTATGCCCCGGGATGTTTACAACCAGGTCCTGACCCTGCACGGCACTGTGATGATCTTTCTCTGGATCGTCCCGGTGGTGAATGGTGCATTTGGCAATTATCTGATTCCGTTCTATGTGGGGGCCAGGGACATGGCTTTCCCAAGGCTGAATGCTGTTGCTTTTTGGTTGATTCCCCCTGCTGGTCTACTTCTGATCACCAGTTACTTTATTACCGGCGCGGCACAGTCAGGCTGGACAGCTTATCCACCCCTCAGTCTGACGACTCCTGCGAGTGGACAGATTATTTGGATCCTGAGCGTTCTATTGCTTGGTGGAAGTTCCATCTTTGGCGGAATTAATTTCATTGCCACCATTCTGAAATTGCGTCGGCCTGGATTGAAGCTGATGCAATTGCCGATGTACTGCTGGGCAATGCTTGGAACGAGCATTCTCGTTGTTTTATCCACGCCCGTTCTCGCAGGTACCTTGATTCTTCTGAGCTTCGATATCGTTGCTCATACGGGATTCTTTAATCCAGGCATGGGTGGAAACGTTGTTGTTTATCAACACCTCTTCTGGTTTTATTCGCATCCAGCCGTCTACATCATGGTGTTGCCGGCCTTTGGTTTGGTGAGTGAAATCCTTCCGATTCATTGCCGGAAGCCTCTTTTTGGGTACACCACGATGGTGTATTCGATTATGGCAATCGTGGTTCTTGGGCTTGTTGTTTGGGCCCATCACATGTTTACCAGCGGCACGCCTCCATGGATGCGCCTGTTTTTCACCATTGCCACGGCCTTTATTGCCGTTCCCACCGGAATTAAATTCTTTAACTGGTTAGCCACTTTGTGGGGAGGAAAAATCAGTCTTAATAGCGCTGTTCTGTTCTCTTGCGGTTTTATTATCAACTTTGTGTTGGGCGGGATTACTGGTGTAGCGCTTGCGCAAGTGCCTTTTGACGTTCATGTTCATGACACCTATTTCGTAGTCGCTCACTTCCACTACATTGTCTATGGGGGTTCGGTTTTTGTGATCTTCGCGTCTGTGTATCACTGGTTTCCAAAAGTCACGGGGAGGATGCTGGATGAAAATCTCGGACGTTTTCATTTCTTGTTGACGTTTATTGGATTCAATCTTTGCTTTGCTCCCCAGCATTGGCTTGGTCTCAACGGCATGCCTAGGCGTGTTGCTGAATACGACCCCCAATTTGCGTTTGTGAATCAGATCAGCAGTGTTGGCGCCCTGCTGATGGCCCTCAGCACCTTGCCCTTCCTTTGGAACGTGTTCGTGAGTGCACGCTCAGGCCAAATTGCTGGAGACAACCCTTGGCGAGCCTTAACCCCTGAATGGTTGACCAGCTCTCCGCCTCCTGTAGAGAACTGGAAAGGTGAGCCTCCTTTGGTCACTCACCCCTATGGATATGGAATCCCAGCGGACAAGATCGACTTGAAAGACGCCAGTGGCAGTGATTTATGGAGCAGCGGCCGATGACTTCCCTTTCCCCCCAAGATCAAGCTGTTGAGATTCAGGAGCATCACGAAGAAAGCCATCCCGACCACCGCATGTTTGGCCTAGCCACCTTCTTGGTGGCTGACGCGATGACATTTGCAGGCTTTTTCGCTGCCTATCTCACGTTTAAGGCTGTTAATCCTCTCCTGCCTGGTGCTGTCTATGAGTTGGAACTTCCGCTTCCAACCCTGAACACCATTCTCCTGCTTGTCAGTAGCGCCACCTTCCATCGCGCTGGTGTCAATCTGCGCCGAAGTGAGATGCAACGTTGCAGAAGCTGGTTACTGCTGACGGCAGCTCTGGGCTTGGCCTTTTTGGCGAGTCAGATGGTGGAGTATTTCACCTTGCCATTTGGCTTGACTGACAACCTCTATGCCAGCACTTTCTACGCTCTCACTGGCTTCCATGGGTTGCATGTGACCCTGGGCGCACTGATGATTTTGATCGTGTGGTGGCAATGTCGGACTCCTGAGGGACGCGTCAGCGCTGATAATCACTTTCCCTTGGAAGCCGCAGAGCTCTATTGGCACTTCGTTGACGGCATCTGGGTGGTCTTATTTGTGATTCTCTATCTCATCTGAGCAAGCTTGGTCGCTCTTGCCTCTCATGTTATTTCGATACTTTTGTTGCTTGGTATGAGCGTTATGGTCAGAATTAAATCAAATTTCTTGAGTTAGATGCTCACTGGCCAGGAATTGCTGAACAGGGCCCGGTCACTCAGCAATCGCTCTGAAGACGAAATTGCCCGTGGATGCGGGTATGTCGGCCCCAGTGGTCGAGTTCTACGCAAGGGCTTTTACAAAGCCCTAGTGGAAGCGAAGGGCTACAAGCTTCCCTCCTCCAGTTCTGGTGGTGGGGGTGGAACGAGAGGTCGCCAAGCCGAATTCAAGACCCGGGTTCATGGCAATGGAAATCTGCTGATCGGTCATGCCTACACCCGTCGCCTTGGCCTAGAGCCCGGCCAAGAGTTTCGGATTGAATTGCGTCAAGACTCCCGTTCCATCTGGCTACTGCCAATGAACAACGAGGAGCTCAAGGTTGCAGAGGTGAGTGCTGATCAAGCTGCAAAAAAAGACCCAGGTTGATGAAACCCGGGCCCTTGCGCTCACTGGCCTAAAGAGCCTGGCTGCGTGGTGATCACGCAGCAGCTGGTGGATCTTGATCGTTGTGAATGGTTGAGCTAAAGGCAATCAGATCAATGCCGCTGAAAAGCAAGCTGATCCCCACGAGCATTCCCAGCACCCAAACCAAGTTCCAGGAATTCAGCGTCACGATCAACAGACCAAGAATGAAGGTGATCACGCCGTTGGCCACGGCCCAGCCCGCTCCAGGACGGTTGCTATGAGAAAGGCCGTTGAAAAAGGCCACCACACCCTCAACAACAAACACGATCCCTACCACTAGTGATAGGGAGATGACTTGATCCTTAAGCGCTGCAGCGCTGTCGAAACTGCTGAGCATCGATGCACCCGCAACGATGAACAAGGTTGAAACCACTAATCGCCAAAAGCAAATCCAGCGGCCCATGCGTTTGGAACGGGCCAGATTGCTGATCCACCCCACGACACCTCCAACGAGAAAGACAACGGCGATCACTCCGGTGACCCATACGGATGCAAGCACCGGAAAAATCAGGGCAATCACTCCTAAGATCATCAGCAGAATGCCTTCAGCGATGGCGAAAGCTTTAAAAGTCCCGAGGGAATAGGGACGATCGTCAGCGGTCATGAACGTTGCAAAAGAGACACTCACGAAAGGTATTGATTCCCCGAGGATCTGACCGGTTTTTGTGATGTTCCCTCAGCTTCAAGCCTCAGCTCTAAACCTCAGCTCCAACCGTGGGCGGCGAGCCACTCAGCGCTCATAGAACTGTGTTTGCCCCCGGCGGATGGAGTGCCTTCCCGCGAGTGGTCGAGCAGGCGTTCCGTGTAGCGAGCAAGCAGATCGATTTCTAAATTCACCTCATCCCCGGGTGCGAGATCGCGCAAGGCTGTGGCCATCCAGGTGTGAGGAATCACGGCGATCCAAAATCGTGCGCCTGCATCCGAACACCCTGCCACCGTGAGGCTGATGCCATTCACGGCCACACTGGCTTTCTCACAGATGTAGCGGCCATAGGCGGCATCTCTCCAGCGCAACTCGAGATTCCAGGATTGGCTGAGGGCTTCGATGGCCAGCACCTCGCCGATGCTGTCGACATGACCACTCACCAGATGCCCGCCAAGGCGATCGGACAGGCGTAGGGCTGGCTCCAAATTGACCGCCCCGCCTGTTGAGGCCTTGCGTCCGAGGGTGCTTCGTTGCAGCGTTTCTTCGCTGACATTGGCAAGAAACCCATCGCCCACCAGTGCCGCCACCGTGAGACAGACGCCATCAACGGCGACGCTGTCTCCAAGCTGCAGGGGCGCGAATGGATTGCAGCCACTCACGACGAGGCCACTGCCGCGGCGCTCAATCCGACCAACAGCTTGCACCAGACCCGTGAACATGCTGCGCCTTCAGCGTGTGTTCATTGGTCATAATCGAGGAAGGGGGGGGAGAGCCGTCGATGGTGGAAATGAGCGTGATCGGCATTGCGCTAGATGCCGCCAGTCGCAGTCCGATCGTTCTGCTTCGCGATCCATCTCGACGGCGCCAAGTGCCGATCTGGATCGATCAGGCCCAGGCCCACAACATCATGGCTGGATTGAATGGAGAGCCCTCACCTCGCCCCTTAAGCCATGACTTGATGGTGAGCTTGTTGGCTGCCGGTGAGCTGCACCTCGAACGGGTCATCATCCATGCGATTGAAGACAGCACCTTTCGCGCTGTGTTGAAACTCAGCCACGACGCACCAGTCGATGAGATGGAAGACTCCAGCGAAGATTCCAGAGAAGATTCCGAAGACTGTGAGCCGATCGAGGAGCAGCAGACAGGGGACGATCTCCTGAACATCGATGCCAGGCCCAGTGATGCCATTGCGCTTGCCATCCGCACTGGCAGCAGCATTTGGATGTTGGAGGAAGTCGTTGCTGAAGCCTCGATCGCTGTGGATGCAGAAGCGGATGCAGAGGATCGAAACGAGTTTCGTCGATTTTTAGATCAGGTCAGCCCTGCCGCCATGGTCCGCCACCTGCAGTCCAGACAACCCAAGGACGAGGAAACAAACGAGGACACTCCTCTGGAATGACCACAGAGCCTTTGGATGGTGCTGGGATTCGTCGTGCGTTTGGTACGGGTCCAGCGGTGAGCTTGTTCACCCTTGGGACGATGCGTGCTTTGCAAGATCGTGCCCAAATGCTTGCCGTCTTGCGGGCAGCCCATGCCGCTGGGATCAATCACTTGGAGACGGCACCCGCCTATGGCCCTGCTGAAACCTTTTTGGGGCAGGCTTTGGATCAGCTGGCTCAGGAAGGGATCGTTCCTGAAGGGGGGTGGTTAATCACCAGCAAACTCCTTCCAGGCCTGTCTTTGGAACAAGGGAAACGCGCCTTATCTGCGTGCCTTGAACGGTTGGGACGCCCCATTCTGCATGGCTTGGCAGTTCATGGCCTGAATCGAGAGAAACACCTGCATTGGGCGGTTGAAGGAGAGGGAGCAAGGCTCTTGGACTGGGCGTTGAGATCAGGGCTTGTGGGTCAAGTTGGCTTCAGCAGCCATGGCTCCAATGCACTGATCGCTCGTGCGATCTCAACGGGGAGGTTTCGGTTTTGCAGCCTGCATCTCCATCTCTTGGATCCAGCCCGGCTTCCCTTGGCGTTGGAAGCGCTGGATGCAGGGATGGGAGTGATGGCGATCTCCCCCGCCGATAAGGGGGGCCGTTTGCAGGCACCAAGCTCACGGCTGAAGGCCGATTGCCAGCCTTGGGACCCCCTTGCTCTTGCTTACCGCTACCTCTTAGCTGCCGGAATTAGCACCCTGACGGTTGGGGCCAGCCGCCCGAGCGATCTCAACCTGGCCGCCTCCATGGCCAGCAGTGATGGGGCGCTCACCCCTGCAGAGCAGACGGCTGTGATTCGTCTCGAACAGTTGCGGCAGCAGCGGCTTGGAGACACGCTTTGCCATCAATGCCGTGCCTGTCTCCCCTGTCCGAAGGAGGTGCCCATTCCCGAGTTGTTGCGACTGCGCAACCTGCGACTTGCTCACGACCTGCAGGAGTTCACAGAAGAGCGTTACAACTTGATTGGGCGCGCTGGCCACTGGTGGGAGGAGGTCAACGCCGAAGGCTGTGAGACCTGCGGGGATTGCCTGCCCCGTTGTCCCCATCAACTAGCGATTCCTGATCTCTTGGCGGAGACCCATCAGCTCTTGGCCGCGGCCCCTCGACGACGTCTATGGGGTTAAGGCCTGCCACTTGGCTTTCAACGCCTCCTGTTCTGACGGATCCAGAGGGGCAAGATTCCAGCAGCGTTGCCAGATCTCCTCGGAGGGAAGAACCAGGGTGCGAAGCCGTTTTGGCACCCGCGACATGGCAGTGCTGAGTTGGGAACGAGCCAGGGGCGGAACCCAGCCTGCCGAGAGCATCCGACTCAGCAGTGGCTCTTCCCAGGCCTTCTCGACCCAGTCCTGAGGGAGGGGCTCTTTGCTTGAACGAGGGCGCAGCATCACGGTCCAGTTCAGGGGCGCACCCTGCGCAGGCAGCACTGCATGCAGCCTTTGATCCCGAAGCAGTGCTGCCATGCAGCGTTGGAGAGGCAGCACGGCCACTTGTGCATCGCCTTGCAGCAACCAGTTGAGGGCATGGCGATCATCAAAACTGATCGCTGCCTGTTTGAGGCTTCGGAGGGCATCAGGGCTCTGCATGTGCTCTGCCAGCGACATCACCAGCCGCGGGCTCGACGGCAACAGAACGTTGCCTTTCAGTTCAGGCTGGAGCAGAACATCCCAGCTGTTGGCTGCTTGGCCTTTGAGGGCTGGCTCTCCTCGAAACAGCATCACCCAGGGGCTGACGCCCACCGGAAAAATTTTGCCTTTCCAGTCGCTAGGTAATTCAGACAGAAACCGCTCTGATGCCGGTCCTAATTGCGCTTGAAGAGGGGCGGCATCAATGGCTTGAAACGATCCCGGATCCAGACGTGATAACCAACCATCCCCAATGGTGAGCAGATCGGTGGACGACAGCCACGGGGGGGCGGAGCTGTTGATCGCTTCCAGGTCTGCAATGCGCCAGGGCGCCTTGAGTTGCTTTTGCCACAGGGCAGGCAGGCTCTTCCTCGGGGCCCGCAAGAGAGGCGAATCATTCGACCGCGCACAGCCTGTGAGCCAGGAGAGTCCGGCAATCAAGCCGGCCTGAAGCAGCTGTCGCCGGCGAAAGGAAACGGGCTGAGCAGATGGGCCGATCATTCTCAAACCTTACGGGGCGGGATCCCTTGGAGATTCCTGCTGTTTGCGCTTGGATTCGAGCAATTGATCCATGGCGTTGTCGCACGCCTGGCTGATGCGCTCCAAGGACAGTCCACGCAGCTGCGCAAGCAAGGCGAGGCCTCCGGCACCCACGCCCTCTTTCACGTGTCCGAGCTCGTAATCACGGAGCGCGAGGTGTCGACTGCCCTGAAAGCGCAGGCCAGTTGCTAACGCACAGATGGAAACATCGAAATGATTTTCCAGTAATGCCAGCAGCTCGACCAGGGATGCGCGTTTACTCCCGCTGGGCGTGAGCACTTCCCCAGCCAACCAGGCGGTTGTGCCAATCAGCACTTGCTTGCAAAGCAAGCGGCGCTGTTTGGTCGACACCATGTTGAGGGCGAGTGCCAGCACGGTCGCCATCTGACTGCCCCCAGCCAAGAGGAGGGGTTGACGGCTCTTGAGCGATCCGATCAGTAACCCGGTCGCAAAGGCCTGAAAAGGATCTCCCACGGCAGCTAAGAGCTCCTGAGCGGAAGGTGTTGCGCTGAGCTTTGCCGATTGCAGCCCCTGACGCACCAGGTCTCGTTTTAAGGCCATCGGAGGATGGATGGCACTCCCGCTGATCAGGTCATGGGCGGGAACGCCAAGACCGCAAAGAACAGCTAACGCTGTGGTGGTCCCTCCGGGGACACATTCAGCAAGCACGAGCGGGTGGCGCAAACGTTCACCGAACCGTTGGCCTTGGTTGAGCAGCTGCATGACTCTCTGAGGTGTCATGGCCTGCCCGCTGCTGATGCATGCGGCTGGACCAAGCTCAGAATTCTCAAAGTGCAGATGCGCGAAGGGAGGCATCTTGGACAGTCCGATCGAACCCACCCAGGGCTGAATCTTGACCGCCTCCGCAGCCACCCAACTGATCAACGCTGGTGAGACGCCGGCGGGAAGGGGCGGCAATGGCCAGCGAGGCCGATGTGAGGGCCCATACAGCAGCAACTCAGCGTCAGCAATCGCGGTGTAGCGGCGTGATTCCGAGGTGGCACCCGCGGCAGAGATGCCCTCCACCTCTGCGGTCAACGTGGAGGACAGCAGGAGTAAAAGATCGGGAGCGGGTTCGGGATCAGACCAAAAGCGGTGGATAGCACCCGACCAAAACTCCGATGCTGGACCGGAAAGGCGGGTGCATCCCGCCGGGTGCTCAAAGAGGGTCGAGGGCGACCAGGCCATGGAGTAGGGGAGGAGGTTCAGGAATCGGAGCTTGGAGACGGGGAAAGATCCAGTAGGCCAAAGCGTGGAGAGCCAGCACATAAACCAGCTGCTGCACCACAACGAGCGTGATGGCCATGGCTTGCACCAACAGCAGATCTGGGGCGAGGGGCAGCTGCAGCAACTCGAGGACACGATCGAGCAGTCCGGCTCCTGCTCTGGTGATCACGACCCAAAGGTTCTCGCCCACCATCAGGGACAGCGCGACCACCCTCACGAGAAATCCAGCAGCTCCAATGACGACACCAAGCCCCCAGCTGATCCACCAGCTCACCTTTTTCTGCCAGCACCACCCGAGCCAGAGCGACAGCATTCCGTAGGGAAACAGCATCAGCGGCCCGCGCAGAGGACCCATCAGCACCACCAGCAGCAGAATGGCTACAGTGACTCCTTCCAGCCCAGCCCGACTGCCCCGACGCACGAGAAGCAGCGCCAGGGGCAGAGGGAGGGCAAGACGGAACAGGGCTCCACCGATCGGCAGGTAATACAGAGCCAGCCAAATCAAGGCTGCCGCCGCCGCGAGGTAAGAGGCCTCCATCATGCGTAGAGCCTGTCGACGGCTGAGTTGCGGTTCCATCACGTTTAAAGCTGTCCTGGGCTGTCGCTAGCGGCTTTTTTTGAGGTTTGAAGCGAAGGGATTTTCTCAATCGTTTCGACTTCGAAGCCAATTCCGGCGCGGCGTAAGGCATCCGTGACACTTTCCGCTGGTGCTGCAGGATCAGCGGCAGCCAATCGAATTGTGATGCGATAGGGCCGAGGCTCGGCGGGTATTGGGTTGGGTTGGACGTTGGTCTTTTCCTGCGGAGTCTTCGCTTCCGAAGGATCTGTCTCCTCGTCTTCCGGCTCCGATGTTTTCGCTTCGGATGTTTTCGCTTCAGGTGTTTTTGCAGCTGTCGCCTTGTTTTTGACGGGCTGGTCTTCAGCTCTCTCCTGCTCCTTTACTGCGGATTTTGCTTCCTGCTTCACCTTGGAACTTGCTGTCTCCTCGGCCGCGGCGGGTGCGGCTGGTGAATCGAAGCTATCGGCAAGCCTCTCCCCAAAGGTGGTACCTGAGCAGGCCTGCAAGGCAAGCAGCAGCGGCATCAGCAACCACCGCGCGCGCATTAAGCGTCACCAGGACGGATGACGCGCACGGCACTTGCGCGAAGACGCCCGGTTTTGGTCGTTGCCGGCGCTTTACGGGCAGCAGGTTTGGCGGTCTTGGCTTTGGCGGTGCTTTTGGCCTTGGTGGTGGTTTTGGCCGTTGAGGTTTTGCGTCGTGACGTTTTTTTGGTAGCGGCTTTGGCATCGAGGAGTTCGATGGCTTCTTTCAAGGTGATGTCGTCGGCGCCTTTGCCTTCCGGCAATGACGCATTCACTTTTCCCTGCTTCACGTAAAGGCCGTAGGGGCCATCAAAGACCTGCACGGTCTCTTCGCTTCCCTCCGGTTTTCCAAGATCCTTGAGCGCCGTCCTTCCCCCGCGTCCACGTTTGGGCATGGCGAGCAGTTCTAGGGCTCGGCTCAGCCCAACGGCGAGCACGTCGTCATCGCCCTTGAGGGAGCGATAGTCCTTTTCGCCTTTCCCCTTGTCCCAAACCACGTAGGGGCCAAAGCGACCCAAGCCAGCCTGAACCCTGCCGCTCTCTGGATGTTCGCCTAGGAGACGGGGCAAGCGCAGGAGTCCGAGCGCATCATCCAGCTTCAGATCTTCGGGCTTCACCCCTTTCGGCAAGGAGGCCCGTTTCGGCTTGGGATTCTCGTCGCTGACCTGACCTTTCTGCACGTAGGGCCCGTATTGGCCGAAGAGCAGGTAAACCAGATCGCCCGTTTCTGGATCTTCGCCGAGTGCTTCTGGACCATCGGCTTTGTGCTTCAGGATCAGCTCTGCTTGTTCGTGATCCAGTTCTCCTGGGGTCACGTCCTTAGGCAGGTTCGCCTTGATCAGCTCCTCTTCTCCGTCGTCACCAACGCGTTTGGATTCGAGATAAGCGCCGTATCGCCCGATCCTGACGACGCAAGGCAAGCCTTCGAGGTCGATCGTGCGTGATGCTCCCGGGTCGATGTCTCCCTCGCGTTTTTGGACCAAGGACTCAAGTCCTTGGTCGCCTTTGAAAAATCCATTCAAGTAGGGCAGCCATTGCACTTTCCCGGTGGAGATTTCATCCAGCGTGGTTTCCATGCGGGCCGTAAACCCGGTATCCACCAGATCAGGAAAATGCTCTTCCAGCAGAGCGGTTACGGCAAAGGCTGTGAAACTTGGGGTGAGCGAATTGTTGTTGAGCGAGGAATAGCCTCGATCCACGATCGTACCGATGATGCTGGCGTAGGTGGAGGGACGACCGATCCCCTCTTTCTCCAGCATTTTCACCAGGGAGGCCTCGCTGAAACGAGCAGGCGGCTGGGTTTGGTGTCCGAGCGCTTCGACGTCATGAACCTTGGGTGAGTCCGCAATTTTCAGGGCCGGCAACAACACTTCCTGGCCTTCCAACGCGGCATCAGGATCGTCGCTGCCCTCGACGTAGGCGCGGAAAAAGCCAGGGAAATCAATGCGTTTTCCACTGGAGCGGAACACGGCTTCTCCCACGGTGAGATCCACCGCGAGCATGGTGAGCCGGGCTTCGGCCATTTGGCTGGCAACTGTGCGCTTCCAAATCAGCTCATATAAAGACAGATCACGCCCTTCGAGGCCTGTTTCGGACGGAGCGCGGAAGCTCTCACCTGAAGGTCGGATCGCCTCATGGGCTTCCTGGGCATTGCGTGACTTGGTGCTGAACTGCCTGGGCCCCTTGCTCAGATACTCCTTGCCGTAGCGCGATTCCACACAGCTGCGAGCCGCCGTAATGGCTTGATCGGAGAGATGCACCGAATCGGTGCGCATGTAGGTGATGAAACCGCGTTCGTAGAGGCCCTGAGCGCAGCGCATCGTCTCGCGCGCGGAGAGACGCAATTTGCGATTCGATTCCTGCTGCAGGGTGCTGGTTGTGAACGGCGGAACGGGCCTGCGCACCGTGGGCTTTTCCTCGACCGAGGAGACGGTCCAGTCCGACGATTTCAGGCCAAGCGACAGGGAGCGAGCGTCGTCTTCGCTCAGGAGACGCACCTTGCTGCCCTGTTTGAGGCCGCCGGTGCTTTCATCAAAGTCAGTGCCGGTGGCGACTTTCGTCCCGCCGAGGTGGGTGAGCTTGGCATCAAAGCGGAGGCTTTGCTGCTCGAGCGCAGCTTTCAGATCCCAGTAGCTGCCACTGCGGAAGGCGCGTCTTGCTCGCTCTCGCTGCACGAGCAGTCGGACAGCGACGGATTGAACACGTCCGGCCGAAAGCCCCCAAGCAACTTTCTTCCACAACAGGGGCGAGAGGGTGTACCCCACCAATCGGTCGAGAATTCTTCTGGTTTCTTGGGCATGCACCAGCTCCATATCGAGCTCACGCGTGTCATCGAGTGCCCTGGAAATCGCTTCTTTCGTGATCTCGTGAAACACCATTCGTTTCACGGGGACCTTGGGTGACAACAGCTGGAGCAGGTGCCAACTGATGCTTTCACCTTCGCGATCTTCGTCCGTTGCCAGCAGCAGTTCATCAACGCCCTTCAGGGCGTCTTTGAGCTCGCGCACAATTTTTTTCTTGTCCTTCGGGACCACATAAAGAGGTTCAAAGTTCGCCTCTGTGTTGACTCCGAGGTTGGCCCACTTCTGACCTTTTTGAGCTGCGGGGATCTCACTTGCGTTGTTCGGCAGATCCCGCACATGGCCCATCGAAGCTTCCACCCGATAGCCCTTTGGGAGGAATCCACGGATGGTGCGCGCCTTGGTGGGGCTTTCAACGATGACCAGGGTGTTCGCCACGGGGGGTCGGTAACCGTCCCCTTCTTTATCGCACCGCCGAGCTTTCTGCAGCGAAATCAGCGAATTCACTCAGGGAAGAGCAGGAGCGCAGCTACAGTCCCTCCAATTGGTTTTACCAGACTCGCCATGCCCGAGTTGGGTGCTCTGCTTCTCTCCACCCAGGCCGTGGCAGCTCCTGGAGAGCTGCTCAATCTCGCTTTGCATGCCGGCACGGTGGGGCCTGAGGCTGCTGTTTTGGTGGCCATGATTGCCACGTTGCTGGTGGATCTAGCGGGGGAAAAAGTTTCAGTTCGCTGGGTTCCACCCATTTGCTACGCGGGGTTGGGGACGGCTTTGGTTCTGCTGGCTCTGCAGTGGAATCAACCCCTTGAACCTTCGTTCTTAGGGGCGTTCCTTTCCGACCACCTCGCGATTGCGTTCCGGGCTGTTGTTGCCCTCTCCACCCTGCTGTCGCTTCTGATCAGCTGGCGATACGCCGAGCAAAGTGGCACGCCCGTTGGGGAATATGCCGCCATCCTGCTGGCCGCCACCTTGGGCGGAATGTTCCTTTGCGGTGCCACAGATCTGGTAAGCGTTTTCGTGTCTCTCGAGACGCTGTCCGTGGCCAGTTACCTGTTATCCGGGTACATGAAGCGTGATGCGCGAAGTTCCGAAGCGGCGCTCAAATATCTCCTGGTGGGTTCAGCGGCGGCGGCTGTGTTCCTTTACGGAGCGTCGCTGCTGTACGGCCTGAGTGGCTCAACCAGCTTGGAAGTGATCGGTACGGCTCTGGTGACCAGCCCCACCCCATTGGCCGCTCTTGCGCTGGTGTTTGTTCTCGCCACGGTGGCTTTCAAGATTGCAGCTGTTCCTTTCCACCAGTGGACGCCTGATGTTTACGAGGGATCACCCACCCCGGTTGTGGCCTTCTTGTCCGTGGGCTCGAAGGCTGCAGGTTTTGCCCTAGCCCTGCGACTTCTCGTTGGCTGTTTTGGAAGTTTTGACACGCAATGGAAACTCCTCTTCACCGTTTTGGCGATCCTCAGCATGACGCTGGGCAATGTGGTGGCCCTAGCCCAGACCTCCATGAAGAGGATGCTGGCGTACAGCTCGATTGGGCAGGCAGGATTCGTGATGATCGGTCTGGTGTGCGGCACGGAAGACGGCTTCGCCGCCATGGTGCTTTACATGGCCACCTATCTGTTTATGAACCTTGGTGCATTCGCTTGCATCATCCTGTTCTCGATCAGAACGGGAAGCGACAGAATTTCTGACTATGCCGGTCTGTATCAGAAAGATCCCTTAATCACCCTTGGCCTGAGTCTCTGCCTCCTTTCCCTTGGTGGCATTCCACCAATGCTTGGTTTTTTCGGGAAGATTTATTTGTTTTTTGCGGGCTGGGCGGACCACCAGTACGTCTTGGTTGTGGTTGGCCTCGTGACTTCGGTGATTTCGATTTATTACTACATCGGCGTCATCAAGATGATGGTGGTGAAGGAGCCTCAAGAGGCTTCAGACGTTGTGAAGGTCTATCCACCGATTAACTGGAGCACGATCGGACTTCCACCGTTGAGGGTGGCGCTCGTGCTCTGTGTCGTGGTGACAGCAGTGGGCGGAATCTTGTCCAATCCTCTGTTCGAATGGGCTAGCAGCACGGTGGCTGGCACCCCTTTGTTGCAGCAGGCGATTGCTAACTCCTCGGGAGCGTCCCTTGGCTGATCTCTTGGATGAAGCCCGTCCATCGGTGGCTCAGCTTCGAGATGTCAGCAAGGTCTATGGATCTGGAGAAACGGAGGTCAAAGCCCTCAATGGGCTTGATCTGGATGTGCTGCGTGGTGATTACTTGGCAGTGATGGGTGCGAGTGGATCGGGCAAGAGCACGGCGATGAATGTTCTGGGCTGTCTTGACCGACCCACCAGTGGCTCCTACTGCCTCAATGGGAGTGCTGTGGAGCGGCTTGATGACGATGCGTTGGCCGATCTGCGCAATAAGGAACTGGGTTTTGTCTTTCAGCAGTTCCATCTCCTCCCCCATGCGACAGCACTGGAGAATGTGATGCTGCCAATGATCTATGCCGGCCTCCCTCCATCGGAGCGGGAGAAAAGGGCTAGGGCAGCCCTGCAACAGGTTGGCCTTTGGCAAAGGATGCAGAATCGCCCCAACCAACTGTCGGGTGGTCAGCAGCAGCGGGTGGCTATCGCCAGAGCAATCATCAACAAGCCAGCGCTCCTCCTCGCTGATGAACCCACCGGGGCCTTGGATTCACGCACGACGAACGACGTTTTGAACTTGTTTGATGAGTTGCACGCTCAAGGCATCACGATCGTTCTCGTCACCCATGAAGACGATGTGGCAGCGCGTGCTCAGACTGTGATTCACTTTCGCGACGGTAAAGTCGAGCGCGTGGCAGAAAACCGCGTTAACCCAGGCCTTAAAACGCCTTCCCCTCAGTAAATTGATAAAGCTTGATAATGGCCCAGTTGTCAGAACCCTCTGATCAAACGATTCGAATTCTGCTTGTGGATGACGAAGTCCGTTTGACGGAGTTGTTGCGATTGGAGTTGGACGTTGAAGGTTATGAGGTTGAGGTCGCAGCTGATGGCGCGACCGGATTGATCAGAGCTAGAAGTCAACCCGAGCCTGATCTCATTATTCTGGATTGGAATCTTCCAGATTTTTCAGGCGTAGATATTTGCCAGCGAATTCGCAGCAGTGGAGTAATGACTCCGATCTTGATGTTGACGGGGCACGATGATGTTTCTGATCGCGTTAAAGCTCTGGATGCTGGCGTTGATGACTATTTGGTAAAACCTTTTTCAATAGAAGAATTGATGGCTCGCTTGAGAGCGATGCAGCGCAGAGCGCAAGGCTTTTTAGGATCCGGACAAGGCAGAGATGCCGAGTCCACATTCTTGTCTGTTGGAGGTTTGACGCTGAACACCCAGACAAGGGATGTGCATCGTTCTGGGCAAAGGATTCAGCTTTCGGTGAAGGAGTATGAGCTGCTTTGTTTTTTGATGCGTGGCAGTGGAAAGGTGTTGGAAAGATCTGAAATTATGAGGGGTGTTTGGGGAGATGATTTTTATGGAGATGACAATTTGCTCGACGTTTATATACGTTACTTAAGGCAAAAAGTAGAAAGCAAAGATCTTCCGGATTTGATCCACACGGTCCGAGGTGTTGGATTCATTTTAAGAGACGAAAGTCATACCTCAGACTCTTGATAACCTCAGGCTTTATTCCTTTCGAGACTGTTCATAAGTTGCCCCACGAGCAAGGAAACAGCATCAGTGCCAGACGCTGCGATTGGGTTGAGATCGAGTTCGCCGGGATCTTTGGCTACCCAGCCATTCCCTTGTTTCACTCTCAGTTCGAAATGAAGATGAGGTCCTGTGCTGAGGCCGGTGCTTCCCACCCTTCCAATCACCTCACCTTGTTGGACCTTTTGCCCAGATTTCACGTAGATCTCTGAAAGGTGCCCGTAGAGCGTGCGCCGTGTGGGGGACGTGTGCTCCAGTTCCACAGCAATGCCGTACCCCCCGGCGAGTCCGCTACTCATCACCGTGCCTGAGAGGGCCGCAATCACAGGAGTGCCTTCTGGGGCGGCCAGGTCTTTTCCTGCATGCATCAACCATTGGCCGATCACGGGATGCTGGCGCATTCCGAATTCACTTGTGGTGATGGCAGAGCCGATGATGGGAAAGAGCAGGCGCTGATCACCATTGCCAGCGATCGCAAGAGGTCTGGGCGAAACGGAGAAGACGGATTCCAAGCGAAAGCCATGTCCGGCTCCTGCAAGAAGCGCAGAAACCGGCACGGCGATGGGCGCGAGGCGCCGATTCGTTTGCCTGAAGGTTGCGCGATTGGAACGCCCGCGAAAGGCGACGCCAGTGGCACATTCACGCTTGGACAGAGCGCCACTACGACAGGCTTGCTGAAAGCGCGGCACATCGATGGGCTTGGCGACGGCTCCTCTCTCCAGCGTTCGCCGCTCCTGGGGCGTAATGATTTGGTTGCGTTCGAGGGACTCCAGCGATCGATCAAAGCGTTGGGGTGGCTTGACGCGAAGCTCAGCGGGAGGAAGGAGGGGGGCTTGTGGTACGGGAAGGACTTGAGGGGTCTGAGGAGCAGAGGGCAGGGTCAGCAGCAAGGGAGCAGTAAGCCAGCGCAGAACCACTTCGTTTCAAACGTCTTATTGAACGAGATTGTAGAGATTGTCAAGGGTGCCATCAGGCCAGCGGGTCCAGCTGGCGGTCCGGGTTCCTTGGCAAAGTTGCAGTGCTCCATTCGAGGCCAATCCTTGAATGTCCCAGGTCTCCCCGCTCTGAGGATCCTGAACCTGATGGGTCCAAAGGCGGTTTTCGATGCCACGGCGCACAACCTCTGGACGGTTTGCCAGGGTCTGGACGCGACCCAAGGCTCTTAACACCTCCACCGCCCAAAAATCGCGTCGTGCACGACCAGGCGGCAGGAGCTCGCGCAGGGCAACCGCCCCCATGGGACTGGGATTGGCCACATTCAAGCCGATGCCGATGCGCACCATGCGCAAGCGGCCTCCACGAAACACCAGTCGAGGAAGCATTCCAGCCAGTTTGCGCGAATCGATGAGGAGATCGTTGGGCCACTTGATTCGCACGGGGAGACCCTCTTGCTCCAGGCGTTCAGCCAAGGCCAGTGCCACGATCAGCCCGAGCATGTCGGCATGGCCGCCGCTTGCATCCCAGGGAAGGGCGGCACTGATCCAGACCCCTCCACGGGCTGCCTCCCAGCGCCGGCCGCGCTGCCCCTGCCCTCTGGTTTGATGATCGGCCAGAACAGCTCGAGGCCATTCTCCGCGCCAGGGCACCGCTTGAAGCCAGTGGTTCAACTCCAGTTCGGTGCTGGCACAAACTGGTTTGCATTGGAGCCTCCAAGCCTCAGCTTGATGTCTGCGAAGGCGATGGAGTAACCCTCCTCCGGCACGCAGCTGATGGTTCAGCACTGCTGCTGCCACCAAGGAGCGAGTCGTGCAACGGCCGCTTCAAGTTCGTCAGCTGGACGGACCAAGGCAAGGCGTAGCCAATCACGCCCGGCTTCTCCAAACCCGGAGCCAGGTGTGACCACAACCCCGCAATGTTCCAGAAGTTGAGTGGCCATCTGCTCGTCTCCCCATCCTTTTGAGCGGGCCCAGGCTGGGAGGGGCATCCAGAGATAAAGGGCCATGGTTGGCAATGGGATCGACCATCCAAGAGCAGCCAGTGCAGCGCGCGTGCGATCGCGCCGTTCTCGATAGATGGGAAGGAGATTGGCTGGCCAATCAGCGTGCTCCGAGAGGGCCACAACAGCTCCCTGCTGCAGCGCCTGACATTGATTGAAATCGATCACGCTTTTGGCTTGCCTCAAGGCCGTAATCAGGGGTTCGGCTCCGATGGCGAATGCCAGACGAAACCCCCCCAAGCACCACCCCTTGGACAGCGAAAAGAATTCGATCCCGCGTTCGCGCCAGTGGGGACAACGCAAAAGGGACGGTGCTTCTCCCTCAAGCGCTAGGTCTAGATAGGGATTGTCGTGGGCGATGACCAGATCATGGTGTTGGCCCTGATGCATCGCTTCATCAAGCCAGGATTGTTCGCCAACGCAGGCTGTGGGGTTATGGGGAAAACCCAGAATCAATAAACGCAGTTGATCCCACTGACTCTCTGTCATCGCTTTGAAGTCCGGTGCCCAAGCTCGCTCCGGCGTGAGGGGCAGGGTCTGGATCGAGGCATCGGCTAATTCAAGGCCTCCGCGATGGGAGGGGTAAGACGGATCAAGAATCAGGGCTTGATCCCCTGGATCCAACACCGTCAGGGGTAAATGGGCGGTTCCCTCTTGAGATCCAACCAGGAGAAGAACCTCTCGCTCAGGATCCACCGCCACACCCAGACGCTGCTCACACCAGGCCGCGGCGGCCTCTCGAAATGAGGCCGTTGCCGCGTGCAAACAGTACGCCGCGCTTCTGGGCTCCTGCAGAAGGTCCCCCATGGCCTGGACGGCGGCCAGAGGGGGAAGCAGATCGGTGCATCCCAGGGAAAGGTCGAGCAGCGGTTGCTGTTGTTGGGCGTCCCCGAGCTGGTACAAGCGCTTGCGCTGATCGTTGCGATCAAACACGCCGCTGCCGAGCCGGGCCAGACGCTTAGAGGTGAGCATCCAGGAAGGCTTGCAGCTGAGGACGGGCAATGGCCCCTTCGTGTCGAGCGATTTCCTGGCCGTTGCGGAACAGGATCAGGGTTGGAATGCCTTGAACCTTGAAGCCATCGCGGGTGATCGGATTGCCATCCACTTCTAGTTTTCCAACCAAAAGGCGTTCGGCGTAGGTCTCAGCAGCCCAGTCCATCAACGGTGCCATCAACCTGCAGGGGCCACACCATGGGGCCCAGAAGTCAACCAAAACGGTCGTGGATGCAGCCAACACCTCCTGCTCGAACGCTGCATCTGTGAAGTCGGAAACAGCTGAAGACACGGGCGATTTTGGAACTGAATGAATCCTATGGACTCGGCCGCTGAAGGCGTTGATTCATCACAGTTTGTCGATAGATCGCCGCAGCTCCTCCAGATCGGCATCCACCTCTTCCACCTTGACGGGTTTCACCTCGGAATCGGCTGCGGGCAGAGCGGCAGCCTCTGCGCCTCCCTCCACCTGCTTTCTCAGAGCGGCAAGTTCGTCGTCCACATCGTCGCCACCTTCCAGCGCCGCGAACTGGCTATCAAGGTCCGCGCCGGCGAGTTCAGCGGCCGCTTGGCTGCTGGCTTCCAGAGATTGAACCTTGTCTTCCATGCGCTCGAAGGCCGCCATGGCTGAATTCGTTCCCATGCTGCCAACAGCGCTCTGGAGCTGCTGTTGGGCCTGGGCGGCTTGAGCCCGGGCTTTGAGCATGTCTTTCTTGGTTCGAGCCTCTGCAATCTTTCCCTCTAGAGCGACCAGGCTTTTTTTGAGGGTTTCCACTTGAGCCCCTTGGGCCTGAACTTGGCTGCCAAGGGATGTGGCCGTTTCTTGGAAGGTTTTGCGACGCGTCAGGGCTTCGCGTGCCAGGTCATCCTCGTTTTTCTTGAGGGCAAGTTCGGCGCGCTCGTACCAGGTACGGGCTTGAGACTCGGCCTGCTCTGCTTGATTCTTGAGCCGTTTTTGACTGGCGATCGCCATGGCAACAGCCTGTCGGAGCTTGACCAGGTCGTCTTGCATGTCGGAGACGGCTTGATCGAGGATCTTGACGGGATCCTCCGCTTTGCTAACGAGATCATTGAGGTTGGCGCGCAGCAGACGGCTAAGCCGGTCGAAGAAACCCATGAATCGGTGCGAGCAGTGCAAGAGATTAGCGAGCTGGAGCACCTTCCCCCACTAAGGTCCAATTTCTTGGGATGACGTGATGGGACGAGCACCTCGATCCCAACGGCGCCGATTTGGTCTGGGAGAGGTGTTGGTGCCGCCGCCACCGCCGCCGGTTCAGCCCCTTGTGGAGTGCCTCGACTCCCTACGCAGCACCTGGAGACGGGAGGGGTCGCTAGCTGCGCTTTGGCAGGACTGGCCCCAATTGGCGGGGCGTCCCCTGGCCGATCACTGCAGGCCTTTGAATTTGAGCCATGGGGTTCTCACGGTGGGGGCTCGCCACCCGCAATGGCGGCAGGCTCTGCAGTACAGCAAGCCTCAACTTTTGGCGGCCGTGCGCAGTGCTGGCCATGCCGTGCGTGATCTGAGGATCCAGCAACACCACCCCTCTCCTGCGCCAGATTTAGAGAGCGAGGAGAGTGTTTGGGCTCGCCATCCAAGTCGAATTGATGTGCATGGAATGGATTCATGCCCTTGCTGCCAAAGCCCAGCCCCTGCAGGAGAGATGGCGCTCTGGGGTCACTGCGGGTTTTGTCGACGATTGAAGCTGTCAGAGCTGCAGAGTTCGCCCTAGCTCAAGACCAAGGAATTGTTCAATACCGCTCGGGCCGGGGTGTCTTCCAGGTCAGCTCGACGCCATCGTCTTGAAGCTCGTCAGCTCGACGATTCAACTTGGCCCTGTCGATGCGCACGACTCTGTAGATCCCGAATTCGCCAAGCACTAGGGGATCGAGCCCTTTCCAATAAGGACGTTCCAAGGTTCCCGAATCAATCACGATCAGAACGGTCGGAGACCCTTCCTTGGCATCGATCGGATGTCCCACCCAGCCACGGCGCTGTTCATGACTCAATCGATCCGAAAGATTGACCAGGGCGGAATCTGAGCGTCCCTCGTACACGACCACCTGCTGGGTGTAGAAGTGCAGAGAGGGCTTCATGGCTCCCACCATCGCCAGGGGTTCGGAGGGTTTCTGGACGCGCAGCATCGTGGCTGCTGCCTGACGGACGGGAAGCTGACGCACGCGATCGCCTAAGCCAATCATGGGGATGAGGGCAATGAGCTGGAACACCACCAGCGGTCCCTGAACGGCAAGGAGGCGACCGGAGGCCTTCCGCCTGATCATCCAGAGCCCCAAAACGACAGCGACCGAGAAGCACACCGCTGCCCTGAGCACCAAGCGGCTTGCGAGCAGTTCGGCAGGCAGCGTGGGCATCTCGGGATCATCGATGAGGGGAACCCAGATCGAGGAACTCCAGAACCCCACCGCCAAAACAAACGTGAGCAAGATGGTGGCGCCCCAGGCCCAATCCAAAGGGCGGCGGATTTGTTGTCCTGAGGACCTTGCTGCGAGGGCGATGAGAATGGCAGCAGCCGGTGTGGCCGGTAACCAGTAGCTCGGAAGCTTCGTTGCCGCTGTGGTGAACAGCAGAAGGATGGAGAGAAGCCAGCAGCTGGCAAAACTCTGGAGAGACAGTGTTGCGGTGGGTTGGCTGGATGAAAACGCCCGCTTGAGATTGGAAGGATGCAGGGTTTGCGCCAGCCCAAGCAGCAACAGGGGGGTGAAGGGCAGGGATGCCACAACCAAAATCACCCCAAAGAACCACCAGGGTTGAAGGTGGCTATTCACGACTGACGTGAAGCGTTGAAGGTTGTGATAGCCAAAAAAACTGTCCCAAAAAGGTTGGCCTTCGACCAGCAGTTCTGCGACGTACCAAGGGAGGCTGATCAACGCGGTGATCGCAAGGCCGCGGATCGGTTTGATGCAGCGCCATAGGCCCTTGAGGTCTCGGCGCATCAGTGCAAAAAGGGCCAGGGTCATGCCACTGAGGACGACGGCGACAGGCCCTTTTGTGAGAACGGCTGTGGCGAGCAGAACCCAGGCAAGCCACCATCTCCGCGAGTGGCCAGTGGCGTAACAACGCCACTGGCAAAGCAGGCTGAGGGCGAGGGTGCCGCTGAGCAGGGCATCACTGACGGCGGTACGACCCCATAGCTGCACCAAGGGAGAGAGCGCAAAGGCCAGTGCTGCTGCTACCGCAGTGCGGCGTGGATGGCTGTCCTCTGCACTTGGATGCACCATCAAGGTGTCCCCAAGCATCAACATGGTGGCCACACTCGCGAGGGCCGAGGGAAGCCTGCCGGCCCAGGTGCCGAGTGGATCCCAGAGCTCATTGGCGGGGAGCGAGTACCCCAGACCCATGAGCCAATACACCAGGGGCGGTTTGTCGAATCGGGGTAATCCATTGACCCGAGGCGTTAACCAGTCCCCCGTGCGTGCCATGGCACGACCCGCGGCTGCAAACAGCGGCGGGGTCTCATCGACAAGACCGGTGCCCCCCAGTTGCCAACAGCCCAAGGCAAGGCCAAGCGCCAAGATCAGCAGCAGCCCCCGGCTGCGCTGTCGTGGCGAGATCCGTGCGTCGGTGGGGGCGTTGACTATCGACATGGGGCGATCGTGCCATTTCCTGCAGAGAGGCCCTGCCTGATCCAAGCCTCTACGCGTTGCGCAAACACTGTGTGGCTGGCGTTTTGCTCCACCCAACGGCGACAAGCTTGTCGATCGATTTGATCAACCTTGCTGCTGGCCATTGTGAGGGCCTCGAGATCATCCGGTGGCACCAGCCATCCCGTGACGCCGTCTTGAATCAGCTCGCCAGGACCGCCGCGGTCATAGGCCACAACAGGGACTCCGCAGGCCATGGCCTCAACCACCACGTTGCCGTAGGCCTCATTCCACTTGGGCGTATTCAGGAGGGCGCGGCAGCATCCAAGATCCTGCTGAAGGCGGTGTGTTGGCTGAAAACCACGCCAATCAAGGGTTCCGGGAGGCACGGCTGCTTCGACTGATTGCGCATAGCCAGCATCTTCGACCAAGCCCCACACCAGAAGCGTTTCTCCAAGAGCTGCGGCAACGGCTGCGGCATCTTCGAGACCTTTTTCAGGCGCGATGCGACCGGCCCAACCCAGTGGGCCATCGAGGTTCAACTGCAACTGGTAACGGGTGAGGTCAAAGCCATTGCCCACGATGGAGGGTGGACTGGTCAGGGAAAAATCATCCGCCTGCCGTTGGGTATGGAAGGACATTCGCCTCTGGTCCCAGCGGGCGAGTTGAGAGATGACCTCATCCATCGCCCGCGAGACAGAACCCATGCTCACGAGATGAAATAACGAGGACTTCGCATGGGGAGTGAGCCAGAGAGGTAACCAGTCGTAGCTGAAGTTGATGACCGCATCGGCGTCTTCGCCTAAGGACAACGCCAGATCCCATAGATGGGGAAGCACGCCATCGCATGGAATTTGAACGGAAGCAGCTCTTGCGGCATGTTGCCAGCTGGGTTGGTCGCTGCCCCCTGCGGTGTGCAGGAGGAGTCCAGGGCAGTCGTCAGGGGCAACCGACCCCTCAGGGGCGACCAGGGTGATCCGATGCCCCCTTGCGGCAAGACCGCGCAACAACGAGCTGAGCGTCAGTTCCACCCCGCCACCGCGTCCACTGCCCAAGTGACCGATGGGTGTGCTGACAAGAACTAAATCAAGGGGAGGGGTGCTCATGCGCCGAGATCGCTTTGCTGGGGGTTATTCACGAGAGCAACCGGCTCCCAGAGTCGTTTGCGTTGGCTCACCAGCACGACGGAAATCAGGACCAAAACCACCGCTAACCATTGCAGGGTGTTGAGTCGTTCTTGCAACAGCAGGCCCCCAGACGCCAGCGCAAACACGGGTGTAAGAAATCCCAGTGTGGTGAACCCTGTGAGGTCCTCACGATTGGCAAACCAGAAAAAGAGTGCGTAGGCCACGGCACTCCCCATCAGCGATGCATAGGCCATCTGCGTCCAAGCCAACGCGGACCAAGGAGGAATCAAGGGGAACGCTCCGTCGAGACCATGCCAAACCAGCAAGGGGAGTCCTCCCAGCAGCATGTGCCATCCCGTGACGGCTACAGGATCACTGTTTCGGCAGGCGAATCGACTCAGAACGGTGCCGACAGCCATCGCAATGGCAGCCGCCAACATCCAACCAGTTCCAGCCTGCCAACCGGATTGAAAGGACACCCCCTCACCCAAGAGCCACCAGTGCCGCAGTAGCGGTTGGGGGACCCCCAGACAGACAATTCCCATCAGGCCGAGAACCAATCCCATCCAACCGATGGGATTGATCGTTTCGGCAAAGAGCCAGCGGGCAAGCAGGGCAACCATCAAGGGCTGAGAATCAATCAGCACGGAGCCGAGGCCCGCGCCCGTGCCTTCGAGTCCGCGGGCAAGACAGATCTGAAAGAGCAGGGCATCAACCAGGGTGAACAGGAGAAACCAACCCCGATCTCCAGGATCAATCGCTAAGGAACGCCCGAGGAGCGGAACAAAGGCGATCACAACGATTCCAGCCGGCAGCAGCCTCAAGCAGGAGACCAGAATCGGCCCTCCTGTGCTGACCAGAGGAGCCATCGCTGTCATGGCCGTTCCCCAGAGGGCGAACGGAAGGACCATCAGCAGCCCTCGGCGGAGAGATCCCATGGGGTGCTGCGAACAGGTTCCTTTTTAAGATCTAGACGTGTTTGATTGATCGTCATGATCTGGCCCTGGCGCCGCAAGTCCCGGCGAACGATGGCGAGGATCGCCATTGAGGGGGCGATCACTGGCTCCACGCGCCGTCGCGTCCTTAAAGCCCTGAAGGAGGTTCAGGATCGGGAATTCCCTGCACTCTTGCTGCGGATTGATAGTCCTGGAGGGACTGTTGGCGACAGTCAGGAGATTCATGCTGCCTTGCTCAGGCTGCGGGAAAAAGGCTGTCACGTTGTTGCCAGCTTCGGAAATATTTCTGCTTCTGGTGGGGTTTATGTGGGTGTTGCTGCAGAAACGATCGTGTCCAATCCAGGCACGATCACCGGTTCCATCGGTGTGATTCTTCGCGGCAACAACCTGTCCAAATTGCTGGATCGTGTTGGTGTCAAATTTGAAACGGTGAAGAGCGGTGCTTTCAAAGACATCCTTTCTCCGGATCGTGCCCTTGGCGCAGAAGAACGTGAGCTGCTGCAAGCCTTGATTGACAGCAGCTACGAGCAATTTGTGGCGGCTGTTGCCGAAGGACGAAAGCTGGATCCCAGCCGTGTCCGCGAGTTTGCTGACGGTCGGGTGTTCAGCGGTGCGCAGGCCAAAGATCTTGGGCTTGTGGATGAATTGGGGGACGAAGAGCGCGCAAGAGTGCTTGCGGCACAGTTGGCTGATCTGGATGAGGAGCGCTGCCGCGTGGTGACCCTTGGAAAACCCCGCAAGCCCTTGCTGCAAGGGTTGTCAGGGTCCCATTTGCTTGCACGCATTCAGGAGCTCGTTACGGTTGAGATGGAGCTCAGCGGTCAACCTTTGTGGTTGTTTCGGCCATGACCTTGGGGAGCGGCTTGGCATTGCGCGGTCTGCGAGGTGCGACCACCTGCAGTGCCAACACAGTTGTGGCGATCGAGCAGGCGGTCTCTGAACTGATGGATGCCCTGGTGGAACACAACGCTCTGAAGCCGGAATGCATCGTTTCGATCACGTTTTCGGTGACAACCGATCTGGATGCCTGTTTTCCAGCGGCCATCGCACGCCGCCGTGAAGGTTGGGATGGGGTGGCACTGATCGACTGTCAACAGATGGCTGTTGAGGGGGATCTGGCCAGGTGCATTCGTCTTTTGGCCCACACCTGGATGCCAGAAGATCAGGAGCTTCGCCACGCCTACCTAGGGGAAGCCAGCCGCCTCAGGCCAGATAGATCCAGTCACAACTGACAGATGCCGCGCCGGCCCTTCGAACCCCTTGTCGCTGCCTGTCCTTAGGACAATCATGGGATCTAACCATTGCGGTGGTTGTTTTCACCAGGTGAACGAATGGACCTTCTGCCCACGACCCAGACCCGACGCCTCGCTGTGATTGCGGGGGTGATCGGTGGCGGAGTTGTTGCGTCCGCTTCTGTGGTCGAGATGCTCCAACCCGTTGCTGTTCAAGCTCAGAACACGCCTTCTTTGATGGAGTTTCGCTGGGAAAGCGACAACAACTATCGCAAGTTGTACTACGTCCAAACCAGCACCCGCACGCGCGAGCGCTCGGATTACTACCTGATGCTTCGGCCGAAAGATCGCAAAACCGCGATCCTGAAGCTCACCATCACCATTCCTGATTACTTCAACGCAAAGATCCGCCCAAACAAGTTGAAGCTCTGCAAGATGAAGAAGGGCGGCATGCTCAGCAGAAGCCGTTGCGAAGAGATCATTCCAGCCGTTTTCGAGGTCAGCGAGAACCAAACTGCAATTGAGGTTTTCCCCGAAACTCCCATTCCAACCGAAGACACCTACGCCGTGTCCATGACGATCTTTAATCCCAATAAAGCTGGAATGTTTCAGCTCAATGCTCTGGCCCAGGCGCCTGGGGATGTTCCCGTGGCCGGCTATTTGGGGAGCTGGAACTTCAGTATCGACTAAGCATTGGCTGATAAGCTCCTCTACTGATGAAAGGCTGGGCGCCAGAGTGAATCCATGACCAAACGAACTTTTGGTGGCACCAGCCGTAAGCGGAAACGCGTTTCCGGTTTCCGTGTTCGCATGCGCTCTCACACTGGGCGTCGCGTGATTCGGACGCGTCGTAAGCGTGGACGTTCACGCTTGGCTGCTTGAGCTTGACCAGCAACGCTTAACCCCCTTGAGGGGTGACGTTTGAACGAATTCGATGGTGCTTCCGACGTCCATGCGATTACGCGGTCACCGCTGTTTTGATCATCTGCATCGCAGGGGTCAGCGCTTCCACTGCTCGTTGATGACCCTTCGTAAAGCCTCGGCGATGCCGAGGCTTCTGCGTAGAGATTGTCGCCCTGTCGAGGAGAAGGGAGCAATGGCGGTTTGTCGATGCGCTGTGGTCGTCAGTAGCAAGGTCAGCAAACGGGCCGTCGTCCGCAATCGGCTCAGACGCCTGCTGCATGACCACTTGCGTGAACATTTTGAGCAGTCGTTTCAGCACGCCAACACTTGGGTTTTGATCAGTCTTAAACCCGGCGCAGAGGCCAAAGATGCCCCTGTCCTGGAAGAATGCGACAGATTGCTCCAACAAGCGGGGTATTAGCCATGCCAACGTCCATCCAAGAAGAGACTTTCTACGAAGGTGGTCCAGCTCGCGGCGACTTGATTTTTAATCTGTTGCTTGGGCTGACACTGATCGGTCTGCCATTTGCGGTTGGAGCGATTGTTCGCGCGGTTTGGTTGCGTTTCAACATCACCACCCGTCGAATTTCGGTCACTGGCGGCTGGATGGGACGGGATCGCAGTCAGGTGGTCTTCAGTCAGGTGCGTGAAGTCCGCAGCGTGTCCCGCGGCTTTGGCGCCTGGGGAGACATGGTTCTTGTCTTGACAGACGGATCACGTCTGGAGCTGCGCTCCGTCCCACGGTTCCGGGAGCTCGAGGCTTTCATCGAAGAGCGCATCCGTGCCCGCCGTGACAATGCGAATGCGAAGGAGGAAGACAACAAGGGCTTCGCGGCCTGAGTTAGGTGTTCGCCTCAAGCGAATTTCCACAGAAGCCCTTGTGCTGTTGCACACTGGCAACAACATTCATCAATCACTCGGAACGCTATTGTGATCGGGTACATCTCCGACAATCTGCTGCTGCCAATCCTGGATTTTTTCTACGGATTGGTTCCAAGCTATGGCCTGGCGATCGTGGCCCTCACGGTGGTGATTCGCCTGGCTTTGTTTCCTCTCAGCGCAGGCTCGATTCGTAGCGCCAGGCGCATGCGCATCGCCCAGCCTGTGATGCAGAAGCGTCAGGCTGAGATCAAGGCCCGCTACGCAAGCGATCCCCAAAAGCAACAAGCCGAACTCGGAAAGTTGATGAAGGAGTTCGGCAGTCCTCTGGCGGGCTGCTTGCCACTGCTCGTTCAGATGCCCATCTTGTTTGCGCTGTTTGCGACGTTGCGGGGATCACCCTTCGCGGATGTGCCTTACACCCTCAATCTCAAGGTGCTTCCCGCTGATCAGATTGCCGCTGTTGAGCCCAAGCCTTTCACCAGCGCCAGCCATTCGATCTTCATTACGGAAACGAATCACGTCCCCATCATCGCGAGCCTTCCCGGCGGCACCAAGATCGGTGCTGGAGACTCCGCCACGATTCAGCTCGAGACGCGCAGTGGACAGAGTTTCCGCGATGTGATTTCGGGTGTTGATAACGGCCAAAGATTCCTTCCCAATTGGACGGTCACCAAGGGAGAGGGCGTTGTCAGCGTGAGTGAGACGGGAACGATTACGGCTCTCACGACCGGCGATGCAACGGTTGAAGGAAAAATCACCGGTTTGGCAGCCCGCAGCGGCTTCTTGTTCATCAAGGCCCTCGGTCAGGTTGGTTTTTACACCGAGGGGGCGATCAATTGGGACATTGCCATCCTGATTGGTGCCTTCGGTCTCAGCCTGTTCGCGTCTCAGCTTCTCTCCGGCATGGGGATGCCCGCCAACCCCCAGCAATCCACGGCTAATAAGATCACTCCAGTGATGATCACGGGGATGTTCCTGTTCTTCCCACTCCCTGCAGGTGTTTTGCTCTACATGGTGATCGCCAATATTTTCCAAGCCCTGCAAACATTCCTGCTCACGCGTGAGGCTCTTCCTGACAACCTTCAGTCGATCCTTGATGATCAAAGGCTCAAGAATTCCCAGCCTGCAGCGGCTTCTGCGGGGGGTGGATCCAGCTCTGGTCGGATGCCCTTCGAGCCCAAAGGCGGAAACAAATGATTCCTGGGCTCGAGCCCGTTCCCCTTCGCGAGCTGCAAGCTCTTGGGTCTGTTCGTAATTGGGAATTCGAGGGCCAACTGGATGAGCTTCCCTCCTTAACCCCCGTTCGCGGCAATCTTCAGGCCGAGCACCGCGGCAACATTCTCGAGGTTTCCGGCTCAGCTCAGACCATCATTTGCTTTTGTTGCGATCGCTGTCTGAAGCAGTTCAACCGTAAGTTGTCCACGCAGGTGAATGAGCTGATCTGGCTTGGCGATCCTGAAGCTGCAGAGGCGATGGCTGAGCAGGGCCTCGATGCGTCTTCAGTGGATGGACTTGTGGAGTGCCTCGATCCAAGGGGCAGCTTTGAACCAGAGCGATGGGTGTTCGAGCAATTGAGTCTTCAAATTCCAGCCGTCAATTTTTGCGGTGATGACTGTTCAGGCATGCCTCAAGCGGCCAACCAAGCGCCCCATGCTTCGCTGTCGGCCGCGGCCGATCCGCGTTGGCAGGCACTGTTGAGCCTGCGCGCTGACGTGGGCGAGGAGTCGGAGGTATCCCGTGACTGAACAGTGGGCCCAAGAACTCGATCTGCTCATTCGCGCCGGAACTCCTCTGATCTGGATTCGCAGCCACGAGGAGGAGCGCGTTGAATCTCTTTTGAGTCAAGCGGCCGAACGCTTGCCAGGCCGGCGACTGGCGTCTTGGGACTTTGTGAGTGGCCTTTCAGGTGTCCTTGGCAGCGAGGGACTCGGAGCTCGTCAGCCGATGGTTGTTCTGCAGTGGTTGCAGGATCTCGATGGCAACAGTCCCACGCTGTTTCTGCTCAAGGATGTGCATCGCTTTTGCGATGACCCGGGGATCGCCCGCATGCTGCGCAATCTCACGAGTTTGTTGCGTGGACGCCCTCATACCCTTGTGCTCGGTTGTGGCAGCTGGACGCCGCCTCCAGATTTAGAAGAAGCCCTCACTCTGCTCGACCTGCCCCTTCCCCAAGAACAGGAGTTGATGACCCTGCTTGGCAATATTTCGAAGGCAACAGGATCGCCCCTCAATAGCGAGGTGCTTGAGGAGCTCACCCATGCCTGCTGTGGATTGAGTGAATCACGGGTGCGTCACGTGGCGGCGAAGGCGTTGGCTCAGCGCGGCGAGCTCGGCCGCCAGGACCTTGCTGATGTGCTGGAGGAGAAGCGCCTCGCCCTGGCGCGTAGCGAAGTGCTGGAGTTCTGTCCTACCGACGCCACCCCCGCCGATATTGGTGGGCTGGAAGCTCTCAAGCAGTGGCTCGAGCAGCGCCACCGTGCCTTCAGTGATGAGGCCAGGCGCTTTGGCTTGCCCCTCCCTCGGGGTGTGCTCTTGGTAGGGCCGCAGGGAACGGGTAAGTCGCTTACGGCGCGAGTGATCGCCCACAGCTGGTCCATGCCCCTCCTGCGTTTGGATGTGGGTCGGCTTTTTGCCGGACTCGTTGGCGCGAGCGAAGCACGCACGCGCGAAATGATTCAAAGGGCTGAAGCGATGGCTCCCTGTGTGCTTTGGATTGATGAAATCGACAAAGGATTTGGCAGTGACGGCCGCAGCGATGGCGGAACCAGTCAGCGGGTCTTGGCCACCGTTCTGACCTGGATGGCGGAGAAAACGTCTCCAGTGTTTGTGGTGGCCACCGCCAATGGAGTGGATCGGCTGCCCGCTGAACTGCTCAGAAAGGGCCGCTTCGATGAGATTTTTCTCCTCGATATGCCCGCTCGCTCTGAACGTCAGAGCATCATGGAATTGCACATTGGTCGCAGACGGCCAGGGCTGCGCCTTCCCGTTGAAACCGTCGTCGACCGGACGGAGGGGTACTCCGGAGCAGAGCTCGAGCAAACGGTGATTGAAGCCATGCACCTGGCCTTTGCGGAAGGCCGTGAATTGGCGGAGTCCGATTTAATTCAAGCTGCGGCTCAATTGGTTCCTTTGTCGCGTACCGCCAAAGAACAATTAGAAGGCCTGAAGCAATGGGCGAGTAGCGGCCGGGCGCGTCCAGCTTCATTGCGACTGGTAACGAACCTTGACAGGGCGTAACGAACCAGGGGCATGGGCCCAGACAAGGTTTGGCGACCTCCGTATGTTTCGTCAATAGCGCCCCTTTGTCCGTGAATCGTTTTTCGGATCTCACCACCCAACTCGCTGCTGCCTGTCTTGGTGCCGGTGTGATTACAACCGTTGCGGTCGCTCAGGGGCAGAATCCGATTACAGCCCTCGGCATCACCTTGTTCTCGGCTGTTGCCGCGGTGATGGTTGGCCAGGTTCTCTAGGAACGTTGATCGTTCGATCTGAACCGAGACGTAGGCTTTTCAGCCTGCCCTCTTCAGAATTTCCGTGCTTGACCAGCGCTTGGTGCGTGACAACCCCGAACTGATTTCCCGTGAGTTGGGACGGAGGGGGATGGATGTTGATCTCACAAGTCTTCAGCTGATTGCACAGCAGCAACGCGATCTCGAGGAGCGTCGCAGCAGCCTTCAAGCCGAGGGCAACCGCATTGGCAAAGAGGTTGGTCAGCGCATTCAAGCCGGGGCCGATCCAAAAGGGACTGAAGTTGCTGAACTTCGCCTGCAAGGCAACCAAATCAAGCAGAAGGTTGCCGTGATCGAGGATGAGGAGAAGCAACTCACGGCACGGTTGCGTGAGGAACTTCTTAGCTACCCGAATCTGCCGTCAGAGGCGTGTCCAGACGGTCGCAGCGAAGACGACAACAAAGAGGTTCGTCGCTGGGGTGATCCCCGGGTTGAAGACGGACTGATTGAGCATTGGCAAATCGCCGAGCAGCTGTCTTTGCTCGACACGGAGCGGTCCGTCCGAATTGCCCAAAGTCGCTTTGTGACCTTGTTTGGGCAAGGCGCTCGGCTGGAGCGAGCGCTCATCAACTTTATGTTGGACTTGCATGCGGGGAAGGGCTACCGCGAGGTGCTTCCTCCGGTTTTGGTCAACAGCGCCAGCCTGATGGGATCAGGGCAACTGCCCAAATTTGCTGAAGAAAGCTTCCGTTGCGCAGAGGATGACCTCTGGTTGACACCCACCGCAGAGGTTCCGCTCACCTCGCTGCATCGCGACGAAATTATTCCTTCGGATCAATTGCCTCTGCGCTACGTGGCCTATAGCCCCTGCTTTCGCAGGGAAGCCGGTAGCTATGGACGGGACACGCGGGGGCTGATTCGCCTGCATCAGTTCAACAAAGTTGAGCTGTATTGGTTTGTCCATCCCGAGCGCTCTGAAGAAGCGCACGCCCAAATCACCGCCGACGCCGAAGCCGTGCTTCAGGCCCTGGAGCTGCCCTATCGCGTGCTTGAGCTCTGTACGGGGGATCTGGGTTTCTCCGCTGCCCGCACCTATGACCTCGAAGTTTGGTTGGCAGGAGCAGGTGCGTTTCGGGAAATCTCCAGCTGCAGTGTCTGTTCCGATTTCCAGGCTCGTCGCTCCTCGATTCGCACGAAAGACGGCAAGACCACACGGTTGGTTCACACGCTCAATGGCAGTGGCCTTGCGATTGGCCGCACCATGGCAGCTCTGCTTGAGAACGGGCAACAGCCAGACGGGAGCGTGAAGCTTCCCCAGGCTTTGGTTCCGTACTTCGGTTGCGATCGTCTCCAGCCAGAATGAAACGATTAATGGATCCGATATGAACGTTCTGGCAGCACTGTTGGTTCTGGGGCTGCTGATCGTGATCCATGAGGCTGGTCACTTTCTTGCGGCCAGATTTCAGGGCATCCGCGTGAATGGATTTTCGATTGGATTTGGACCTGCCCTATGGAAACTCGAGCGTGGAGGTGTGACCTATGCCTTGCGCGCCCTTCCTCTTGGTGGCTTCGTGTCCTTCCCCGACGACGAGGAAGACAGTCCCATCCCTGCGGATGACCCTGACCTTCTTCGCAACCGCCCGATCCCCCAGAGAGCCCTGGTCATTAGTGCAGGGGTGCTGGCCAATTTGTTGCTGGCTTGGCTCGTTCTCGTCGGCCATACCGCTCTGGCAGGAGTTCCAGGTGATCCTGACCCTGGGGTGATGGTGATGGCTGTTCAGCCGGGTGAACCTGCTGAGAAAGCAGGCTTGCAACCCGGTGATCAAATTTTGAGCATCGAGGGATTGGCCCTGGGTCGTGGAGAGAAGGCCGTGAAAGACGCCGTGAGGCCCGTTCGCGATAACCCCTCTCGAGCCCTTTCCCTTGAGGTGCAGCGAAATGGATCGCTTCGCGTGATTGCGCTCACTCCGGAGGACCATCAAGGCCAAGGACGCATCGGTGCCCAGCTCCAGGCCAACTTCAGTGGATCCACGCGCGCTGTCCATGGCTTGGGTGAAGCGATCGCAAGTGGATCAGAGCAGTTCTCTGGACTGTTGCAACGCACGGTGTCGGGATATGGAGCCTTGTTCACTGATTTTGGAACGACAGCTCCGCAGGTGAGTGGGCCGGTCAAGATCGTGGAGATGGGCGCCCAACTCTCCAGTCAGGGCGGAAGTGGTCTCGCCCTGTTCATGGCGTTGATTTCGATCAACCTCGCGGTGCTCAATGCCCTCCCATTGCCCCTTCTTGATGGAGGACAGTTGGTGTTCATCCTTTTGGAGGGAGTGCGCGGACGGCCGATCCCAGAGCGCTTTCAGCTGATTGTGATGCAATCCAGCTTTTTGCTCGTGGTTGGCTTGAGTGTGCTTTTGATCGTGCGCGATACCAGTCAACTCACGGTTGTTCAGCGCTTGCTTGGTCAATGAACAGATAGAGTGAGAGATCAAGACGTCTGATCTGAAGTCGCTGCATGGCCAAGAAGTCGATGATTGCCCGCGATGTGAAGCGGAAAAAGATAGTTGAGCGCTTTTCGGAAAGGCGCGCAGCCCTGATGGCTGCGTTTCATGCGGCTAAGGATCCTATGGAGCGTCTTGAGATCCACCGCAAGATCCAAGGGTTACCTCGTAACAGCGCCCCCAACCGTGTGCGCAATCGCTGCTGGGCCACTGGCAAGCCCCGTGGCGTGTATCGCGATTTTGGTCTGTGCCGTAACCAGCTCCGTGAGCGTGCACACAAGGGTGAACTTCCCGGTGTTGTGAAGTCCAGTTGGTGATTGGAGTTCACTCTCTCCCAATCGATTCGACGAAGAGGTGAGTCATCACCTCTTTTTTTTTGACCTTTTTATGGCGTCGGATCTGTTGGATTTTGTGGATCTAACCGGGTAACCCCAGCAGTGGGTTCCGCTCAAATGTAAGAATCAGAATTGACAGAAAGACATAAACCAACGTGCAAGGTCAGACGCAGTCGATCTCCTTTGACGGTCGGGAGATACGGCTGACCACTGGGCGGTATGCCCCTCAAGCCGGTGGCTCGGTGATGATTGAGTGCGGGGATACCTCCGTATTGGTCACGGCTACACGCTCCACAGGTCGAGACGGAATTGATTTTCTTCCGCTGATCTGTGATTACGAAGAGCGTCTCTACGCAGCAGGCAGGATTCCTGGAAGTTTTATGCGGCGTGAGAGTCGCCCCCCTGAGCGAGCCACGCTGATTTGCCGACTCATCGATCGGCCGATGCGTCCGTTGTTTCCAAGTTGGCTGCGGGATGAATTGCAGATCGTTGCAACCTGCATGTCTCTGGATGAGCGGGTTCCAGCTGATGTCCTCGCCGTGACGGGTGCCTCCATGGCCACTCTGCTGGCAAAGATTCCCTTCTATGGGCCGATGGCCGCTGTTCGCGTCGGTCTGCTCGGTGATGATTTTGTTCTTAATCCCAGCTATCGGGAGATTGAGCGTGGCGATCTAGACCTCGTTGTCGCTGGCACTCCTCAAGGTGTGGTGATGGTGGAAGCCGGCGCGAATCAGCTCCCTGAGGGAGATGTGATTGAAGCGATCGACTTTGGTTATGAAGCCGTCTCTGAGTTGATCAAAGCTCAGCAATCCATCCTGAAAGAGGCTGGGATCGAGCAAGTGATTCCAGAGGCTCCTGAGCAAGACAAAACGCTGCCGGTTTATTTAGAGAAAGCTTGCAGCAAGGCGATTGGTGAGGTGCTCGGCCAGTTCGAGCAGACCAAGGCTGAGCGTGACGAAAAGCTGGATGCCATTCGCAGCACAACGGCGGAAACGATTCAGGGTCTCAAGGACTCTGATCCCGTCCGCGTCGCGGTGAGTGCCAACGGCAAGGCCCTACCGAACAGTTTCAAAGCGCTCACCAAAACCTTGATGCGCCAGCAGATCCTTAAGGACGGCAAACGGGTGGATGGTCGCAACCTTGATCAGGTGCGTCCGATCAGCGCCGCTGCGGGAGTGCTTCCGAAGCGCGTGCATGGCTCAGGTTTATTTCAACGCGGTCTCACCCAGGTGCTGTCGACCGCAACCCTCGGCACCCCAAGTGATGCCCAGGAGATGGATGACCTCAATCCAAGCAACGAAAAAACCTACCTTCACCACTACAACTTCCCGGCTTACTCCGTCGGTGAGACCCGTCCCATGCGCTCTCCTGGACGCCGCGAGATTGGTCACGGTGCCTTGGCTGAGCGCGCCATCGTGCCCGTCCTTCCTGCGAAAGACACCTTCCCCTACGTGGTGCGTGTTGTCAGCGAAGTGTTGAGCTCCAATGGCTCCACGTCGATGGGTTCCGTCTGTGGAAGCACCTTGGCTCTGATGGATGCCGGCGTTCCTCTGAAGGCTCCTGTGAGTGGTGCGGCCATGGGCCTGATTAAGGAGGGTGATGAGGTCAAAATCCTCACTGATATCCAAGGCATTGAAGACTTCCTTGGCGACATGGACTTCAAAGTGGCGGGTACAGATAAGGGGATTACTGCTCTGCAGATGGATATGAAGATCACGGGTCTCCCTGTGAGCACCGTGGCTGATGCGGTGAATCAGGCTCGCCCTGCGCGTCTTCACATCCTCGAAAAGATGATGGAGGCGATTGAAAGCCCACGGGAGGGTCTCTCTCCTCACGCCCCTCGTTTGCTGAGTTTCCGGATTGATCCTGAGTTGATCGGGACTGTGATCGGCCCTGGTGGTCGCACCATCAAGAACATCACGGAGCGAACCAACACCAAGATCGACATCGAGGACAGTGGCATTGTCACCATTGCCTCCCATGACGGTGCTGCGGCAGAGGAAGCTCAGAAGATCATTGAAGGCCTCACCCGCAAGGTGAATGAGGGCGAAGTGTTCACGGGCTCCATTACCCGCATCATTCCGATCGGAGCCTTTGTGGAAATTCTTCCCGGCAAAGAAGGCATGATTCACATCTCACAGCTTTCTGAGGCACGGGTCGAAAAAGTTGAAGATGTGGTGAAGGTGGGAGATGGAGTCACGGTGCGCGTGCGTGAAATTGACAATCGCGGCCGTATCAACCTCACCCTGCGTGGCGTTCCTCAGAACGGCGAGTCTCCTCACTCACAACCCGCTCCGACACCCGTAGCGCCCCTCTCCTGAGAGGCGCCCGCCCAGGCTCAGACCTGAAAACCGGGATCAATCACTTCCATGGCCTGTGCCCCTTTCTTACACAAAGTGGCATGGGCTTTTCCATGGCTAGCGATCAAACAGCCTGCCTGGCGAACATCGCCGGTGTTGTAGGTGAGCTCTCTGCCGTCTGCATGGGTGAAGGCACCTCCAGCTGCGAGTAGCACCGCTTCTGGAGCGGCCATATCCCAATCTTTCGGAGCACTTTTCCCAGAGAGGGAAATGTATAAATCGGTTTCGCCGCGAAGGATGGTGGCCACTTTGCAGCCAACACTGCCCACGGCCTTGGAGTCGCCAAGTTCCAGGGCGGTAATCAACTGCTCAAGTCGCTGATCTCTGTGACTGCGGCTTGCCACCAAGATCAGTTCATGGGTGACCTTTCGCTCACTGAAACGAACTGGCGCTCGTTCTCCGGAGCGGTTTTCGCACCATGTCCCCTCACCCACGACACCAATCCAAAGCTCGTCCGCCTCTGGGAGCAGCACCACCCCAAGGACTGGCCGCTGCTGATGCACCAAGGCCAGATGGACGGCGTATTCCCCTGTGCCTTGGAGGAAATCCTTGGTCCCATCGAGTGGGTCCAAAATCCATAGCCAATCCGCCGCCAAGGGTTGCCCCTCCGTCAGTTGTTCTTTGGCTGTTTCCTCACTGAGAAGGGTCCAAGCGGCGCTGGGGAAGGATTGTTTTAAGCCATCCAGGAGCCATTGATTGACGGCAAGATCAGCGGCGGACACAGGGCCCTCTCCACCGTTGTCAACGCTCAGGGCTTTCGAAAAACCGTGGGGAGGCTGTTCTCCACGGGCATAGGCGCGCAGGATGTCTGCTGCTCCCCAGCTGAGGGGGCGAAGAACCTTTAAAACATCTTCTAGGTTGATACCGGCAAGAAGGGTCGGCGAGCTCGGCATCATGGTTTGATCTGGGCGAAGCCATTGTGAAGCAACGCGCTGAACCTGCGGCCGGAGTGCTGTATGTCGTAGGCACTCCGATTGGCCATCTCGGTGACCTGTCTCCTCGAGCGCGTGAGCTGTTGATCGCTGTGGACACGATTGCTTGCGAGGACACGCGGCACAGCGGACAGCTGCTGAGCCGTATCGGTTCAGCAGCAAGGCGGTGTGCCTTCCATCAGCACAACACCCGCACGAGGATTCCCCAACTGTTGCTGGAACTCGAAGAAGGTCGCAGCGTTGCGGTCATCACTGATGCCGGTTTGCCAGGGATTAGTGATCCTGGGCAGGACTTGGTCGCTGCTGCGCGTGCGTCTGGCTGTGAGGTGATTTCTATCCCTGGCCCTTGCGCGGCGACGACGGCGCTGGTGAGCAGCGGGCTTCCTACCGACCGGTTTTGTTTCGAGGGGTTTCTTCCGTCCAAAGGCAGAGAACGCCGGGACCGACTGGCCCTGATCGCAACGGAGCAGCGCACCAGCGTGATTTATGAGGCCCCTCATCGTTTGTGCCAACTGCTGGAGGAGTTGTTTGAGCTTTGCGGTGAGGAGCGACCCTTACAAGTGGCTCGAGAACTCACGAAGCGGCATGAGCAACAGGTGGGGCCAACCGTTGGCGCTGCGCGGATGCATTTTCAAGAGCACCCCCCCCAGGGGGAATGCACTGTGGTGTTGGGAGGAGCTCCACCCCTCGAGATCGAAGCCTTAAGCGACACGCAGTGCTGTGAGCAGTTGTTGGCACTCACCGCCGAGGGGATGAGTGCCAAGGATGCGGCCAAGCTGTTGTCCAGTCGGATTGGACGTTCGAAACGGGAGCTTTATGCGTTACTTCACGCTGTGAGCGAACCGTCAGACTGATCAAGTCAAAAGCGATTGTGATGCTGATCCGGCTACGACTGCTGCTGTTGAGTTTGGGGAGTGGGCTAACGCTGCTGTTAGTGCTCTGCCTTGGTGCACAAAATCTGAATGATCGCTATCGCCTCAACCTTGGCGTTGGTCGGTCTTCCCCCCTTCCCTCCGGTTTCATTGTTGGCGTCAGCTTGGTGCTCGGAATCATCAGCGGTGGCAGTGTGGCTGCGGTGTTGGCGCCAGCGCCTGATTCAGACCCAGACCGCTGAATCAGGACTTGAGTGCAAAGAGGGATCCCTCAACCACTAAATGCGTGATGCCACGGGCAAGCAGGTAGGACGATGTTTGCTCAAAGACCTGGGTGTCTGGCACTTTGATCACCCGCTGACTTCGGCCGCATTGGCGTTTGGCAGCACGTGGACTTGCATAGAGGCATAAAGCCTGGCGTTGCTGCTCTGAGGGGTCACTCAGGCCCAATTCAGGGAACTCACTGAGTGGCCGAGGATCAAGCTCCACCGTTTTGTCGACAAGCATGTAGACGCTGTCTGGCAAAAGTTCAGAGGCAAAGGGCCGGCAAATCACTTCTTGGGTGGTGACCTGGGGAAGGTCCACCGGGAGCACGGCTATCTCATGGAAAACATTTTCATCGTCCGTGTTGAAGGTCTCGTTGTCGTCGAGATCGGCGCCACCGAAATCTTCGGCATCATCGAGCGCGAGGATTTGGCCATCACCATTGCCATCTTCATCTTCAACAGCATCGCCATCAGCTTCACTCCCCACGCTCTCTTTGCTGCTCTCCGCGTTGGTGCTTGGTGCTGAGTCAGGCGCGCTGCTTTCTGAAGCAGAGATCTCTAAAGCCGTCCCTTTGGCGGCACGCTGGATTTTGAGCTCGGCGTATTCATCAGCGCTCAACAAAGACCGAACGTTGCGACTCACCGTGTTTGCGCTGCATCCGAAGGCTGCCGCGATATGAGCGCTTGTTTCTCCAGCGCGGTACCGCTCCACAATTTCCTGCTTGTGGCTGTCGTTAAGCCGGCTGGGGGCCATCGTCTGTACCGCACAGTTTTCAAGCTTAAGCGGGGTGGTGTACGCCAACTGTCAAAATGAGTGGATGCTCCCTTAGCTCAGCTGGATAGAGCAACTGCCTTCTAAGCAGTCGGTCGATGGTTCGAATCCATCAGGGGGCGTAACTAAAAATCCATTAGCCGCAAGGTTTCTTACACCGAGACTAGTCCTGCCGGCTTCCGTGCATTTGGAGGATGTTTGGGCATCTTCCGTGCTGTTTCCGTGCATTCTTCCGTGCAGCTCGGTAGTTTCCGTGCACGGGAGAGACGCACATGCCAAAGGAGCGCGCTGACGCACAGTCTTGGGAGGCAGCACTGAAGCGTGCGATTAAGACGCAGCACAAGTGGGGCTATTCGGTACGACCCATGCGCGGGAAGGTGCAGGTTGAGCGGTATTGGAAAGACACTGGCAAACGCCAAGCCGCAACCTTGCCCATTGAGTGGCGACGTGGCTGCGAGCGGGAAGTCCTGAATGCCCTGCACGGCATCAATGCCGCAATCGCCAAGGGGCTTTCTCTTAAGGACGCAGTGCGGCTGACTTTCGACCTCACTGCAGGGCCGAAGGTGCAAACGAACTGGCGGGAGATTTACAGCCGCTTCTACGACTTCAAAGTGCCGGCCAAGGTCAAGGAGACGACCTGGGATAAGGAGTACGCACCTCGGCTGCTTTGGCTGATTGACGTACTTACAGGGGCAGACGCACCAAACAACGCCGAACTTGCGTTGGCAGCCATGCGCGCAGGGCGAAACGGGCAAGGCGATGCACCGGGAAGTCGCAGCCGGAAACTGCGTATCCAGTACGCCGTACAGATGCTCAGGTTTGCGGTGTCGAAGTGCGGTGCTTCAAGTCGCTGGCTTCCCCCAGACGAAGACACCATCCGGGACTTAATAGGTGAGCAAGCACCCAACAGCAGCAAAGCCAGCCAATCGGGGCAAGCGTTAGCCCTGTCGGACGAACAGTTTTTGCGTTTGTTCGACTCGATTACCAACGCACGCTGGAAGCTGGCGGTGGGATTGATAGGCGTTTTCGGCCTGCGGGGGGTGGAACTCAAGTACGCCACCGCTCACCGCGACCACCTGCACATCAGCTATGGAAAACGGACTGCCAAAGGGTCAACAGAAGCAAGAGACGTGCCAATCCTTGAACCCGCAGGACGAGCAGGGCTTGGACAACAGCTGCTGATGACGTTGAGCAGCGGCATCACTGAACTGCCTCCATTGGGAAGCACCGACAAGGCCGCATCGGGAGCCATCGACACTTTCCTGCGGCGAAACGACGTCTGGGTGGAATACAAGGCAGACGCGAAGCCAATGGGGCAGCGGGTGAGCATCTACAGCCTTCGACATTGCTTTGCTGATCGATGCGCAATGGCCACACCGCCAATTCCACCCAAAGCCGCAGCAGTAGCCATGGGGCACAGCCTGCAAGTTCACCTTCAGACGTACCAGAGGCAACACAGCTTGAAGCTTGTGAAAGAAGCGTTTGAAACATCCAACACTTCTAAAGTAGCAATCTAAAAACTCAAACAAACAGCAAGCAAAGCGAGATCTAAGCGAGATCTAAGCTTTAATGTACTAGCCAAGAAGCAAACATTCTTGCGGAACACTGTCGATGGTGCTGTGTAGGCCCTAGACAAGAATTATGAGGCTACGCTGTAACTGGTAAGACCTTTAAAGCTGCAACATGTTCACCACAGTTCCAAAGAATGAAACCTGGCTGTCAACTCGAAAAGCAGCCAGGGCGCTAGGAATCAGCGAGTGGTCGCTGCGGCGTTATGCCAACGCAGAATCAGGATTTCTTCTCGAAGGCAAGCACTTCAAGAAAGGTCCTTACAGAACATCAAAGACTGCTTGGCACATGGAAAAAGTCCAAAGTGCAATGCAGGATCAGGGATTTGTTTTCTTCTCAGAGAAGCTAACTGCCTAGTTTTGTTTATACGCTGAATTGAAGATTTCGAGCATAAAAAAAGACCACCATCACCCAATGGTGATCTTTTGTCGGAGCTTTAAGCCCTTGCGAACTGCCTTTACTTCCATCATTGTAATGCTGAAAGCAACACGGCCATGTCTTGATGACTGGCAACCAGACCTCGTCGTTCTAGCAGGCGAGTTCACAATCGACAATCTGAAGCCCCACTGGCCTCGGCGTGGCACACTTTTCCAATCCTTGCCTCGCGGTTTATCCGCAGGGCGTATCGAGGATTGGAACACAGCGCAGCAACGCTGGACGGACTACATCATGGCGGAGCAAAGTTTTGAGACGCAGCTGATGTTCGCAACCTTGCAGCTGCCGATTGACTTGCTGCAAGCAGCTCACAAGCGACTCTTCGGTGAAGTCACGGATAAACCGAGCGAATCAGCTATCCGGTCAATCGGCTTCGCACTGTTCAACCCACAGGCGCCTGACCGCGAATACTGCGACGGTAAAACTTGGTGGAAGTACTGCCTCAAAGTCAATGGCTCGAGGCGGGAGCAGGTAGTGGCGGCAGTGGCTGATTTGTTGACTGAGCTGGAAGGTTGATGACACAAACCATCGAAGAAGAGGCACTGGCTTTGATCAGTGCCCACAGGCATCAACATGCCTCCTCGCCAGCAGCAGCAGCCCTCCCGCAGAGCGACGACGCCACAAACAACAACCGGAAAATCGATGTTGACCAAGCGAACAGGCACCTAGAGCTTTGCGGCATTGGGCCACAGGACCCAGTGATTCTTTGCGCCTATGGCATAGGCAATCGCTATGTACCTGATCGCCCTGCGGGGGCGAAAAACTATGACTGGCACCAAGTCGAGAAGGAAGCCAGCGAAGGTAGCCGTCGTTTTGACCGCATCGAAGCCCATCTCAAAAATCCTGATGGCAGCACGCCAAGTTTTGGGTTCATCAGTTGCCCAGGTGGGACACGGGTCAAATGCGTGCCAGGGCGCGACGACTTCCAAGAGATCACCGAGGGACGTGTTGTCTTCGTTGAAGTCGACAAAGGCCTGACGCGGGAAGAGCAAATCGGCGCTGCAAACAAAGCAGGGCTTCCGACACCCACCTTCCAGTTCGACACTGGTGGCAAAAGCATCTGGAGCTATTGGACGTTGGCCAGGCTTGTCCCGCTGGATGAACTGACTCGATTACGCAAGGCAGTTAGCGCTGCAATCGAGGCAACGCACCCAGGCATCAACACTGACGGCAGCCTCCACAGCCTCCACCAACCCGCACGCATTGCGGGATGGGTTCACCCCAAAACTGGCAAACCCAGCAAGCTCCTCAATGTCTCCGGTACTCGGTATTCGCCGGAAAAACTTCTGGAGGCCTGTGGTAGCAATGCCGAAGCACCGGTTGCCGCAAAAAAAGCAAAGGGGCTTTGGCGTGAGGCTGAACCCGGTGATGAAGTGAAAGATGGGAACTACCCAACACCTGAACAGCTGAAGGTGGCGGTGCCGTTGCGGTTGGCGATCAGCAAGCGCAATGCGCAGTTAATTGACGATGGCCAAGAGCCAGGGCGAGGGATGGGGCGCGCACCCCGCGCTTATTCACTGAGCCAAGCCCTGATGGCTGGTGAGGCTCAGTTGCGAGAACTTGGCTACGACGTCGCCGGCAATCCAGAAGAGGAATTTGACAGGTTCTGCGCCAACAGCGATTTCCTTGGCAAAGGGAGTTTGAATGCCTGCCGGGACAACCACTACGCCAGTGCGAATGACATTGGCAGCGGCGACCTGAGCAAACCAGCGCTGTTGAAGCGCATCACCAAATGGGCTGAAGACAACGACCATTGGCAGTGGGAAGCAAAAGGTTTCTGCAAGCCGAAGAGTCCTGCGGGGGCGTCAGGGGAAATAACGGGAAATCCCGTTGATTTGAAAAAGCGGGAGAAGATTCGGCAAAGCAAGTCCGTCAGCCACCGGCTTGCGGTGATGCGCCGTTACACCTTCTGGATAACCCGCAAAATTCGCAATGCCCTCCGGAGGCGGGTGCTGTTGCGTAATGCCGTCAGCAAGCTTGGTCTGAAGCAACAACTTAAAGACGCCGAAGTCGAGACCTTGGTGATGGAGGCACAGGACCGTGGTGCCGGCAACATCTATAAGTCGCTGAATCACGAAGAGCGGGCAGCGATGGCCACCCCAACTGTGGAGTGGGTTATCCCAGGGCTATTGCCTACTCAAGACGCCACGATGATTGTTGGCAGTCCCAAAGTCGGTAAGACAAGGCTTGCCTTTGAAGTGGTGCGGACAATCCTGCTGCAGCAGGATTGCATCAGCTTCAAGCCCTGCGGGGGCAAACCTCCAGTGATTTTGGTGTCGGATGACCAAAGTGCTGGCGACACCGCAGCGATGTTGAAAGCAGCTGGCATCTATGACCATCCACGGCTGCATTGGTCGCAGCGGATGCGCTTCACTGAGGATCAGCTGGATGCCCTGTTGGCAGATATTCGCGCGCATCAAGGCGCCATTGTCGTGATCGATTCGCTGCGCAGCATCACCAGAAGTGCAGGCATCAGCGAAAACGATCAGGCGATGGGAAACCTTGTCTACGACTTGAAGCAGGTGACAACAGACGTCGGCGGCACACTGCTCCTTGTGCATCACGGCAATAAGAAAGGGGGCACAGGGCAGGACGCTTCATCTGGCCACAGCAGCATTACCGGTGCTTGCAATGGAGTCCTGTCCATCCACTACTTGGAGGATGACAACGGGCGCCCCAAAAAGGACAGCCAGTTTCGGCGGATTGTGCGGGAGGCCCGGTCAGGGCAATCGTTCGACCACATCATCCGGATGAACCCCGACGCGGGTTTTGAACACATCGCCGATTACGAGGCATTCCTGAAGCAACAGGAGCAAAAAGAGCACAAAGACGAGACGTTCAAAAAATTATGTACGGCACCAAGAGCGGTGAAGTGCCTGCTGGAGGTGTTGGCCCTGCAGTTCGATCAAAAACTGGAGCCTGTTGGCTTGATCGACCTGCTGAAGGGAAGCACTCTCTGCCGCAAGCAGGTTCAAGCCAGAAGTGACATGAACAATCAAGAAACCGCTAACTATCAACAGTGCATGGATTGGGCACGGAAGTTGGAGGAGATGAAATACCTCACCAGGCACAAGGACACTTCCGACACTCCCGGCTCGCAACGGCGACAACTGTGGGAGCTGACTCAAGATGGCCGCAATTTCTGCAAGCAGTTAAACGGCGACTTCTAACCTTTTTATCCCGATTTTGCTGCGCCGCAGTGGATCTCAGTGAAAGGCATGGATTCTGTCTTTCCTTTCTGTCCTGTCTGTCCTACCCCCTGCGATGGATAGAAAGGCACGGCGTCATTGATTCCTTTCTGGCAAAAGCCCTGCGCTGCAGGGAAGTAAGGATAAAAAGGAAAGAAAGAACTATTTTTCTCTCCTTACGAGACAGGCAGTGATGAGGCAGGGCTTATCTCATTCGAGCTCCCAAAATTCGCGTTGTCCTCCCCGCGTATCTTCACAGGAAAAAGTCCCGCAGTAAGCGCTTTCGGAAACTATTGGGATTCCAATAGTGAGCTTTAACCCTCATCCCTGAAAATCTGCATAGTTAAATGCCTGTAGAACGGAAGCAGCAGGGCTCAAATAACCATGGACAACTCTCGCGAACTGGCGCGATTGCTGCGCAAATCACAACAAATGCACCTGGCTAAAACACGACCACCGATTTGGATGGTGACTAACAAGTACGCAGGCGAGGAAACACCATCGCCACCTGATGGCGCGGCAGTTTTCGAGCCATGGCTTGTATTCAGCTGTGAAGGCGAGCGACCAGAAGGTGACACCGGCCAACCCATCGGCAAACTCTGCCCCCTCAGTTGAGGGTGTACAAATTTTGTAAAATCTGAGGTTCTGACATTTTGTCAGGACTTTGCTGAAGTAGTCCTAGAAGTGGGTTACCTCGGCAAAACCCCAAACCACTGAACTGGATCGCCTACTTAACGTCGAGACTTTCATCCCCTGGATCGCTGTCAAAACCGAAGGACCTCTATTAGGCAATCCCCACCAAGCAAGATATATGGTCACTTGTTAAGCCACAGCTGGATTACAGCAGTTTCCGAAGCTAAAAAAGAGTAACAGTCCCCTACAGCTCGTCATTTACAGCTACTCATGCAACCCTTGATTCTGGTCGAAAATGAGCTTACTGAAGGTGGCCACTATGACCATTGGCAAGATGCAACCGGGGAGAGATATCAGTTTCCGAACGGATATAAAAACAAAGTGTTATCTGGCAGGCGATTTATATATTATCGAGGCACTCGTAGGGCTGGTGGTGGGCGCAGAATACCAGAATATTTTGGCCATTGAGTCATCTCAGAAGTTATTGAAGATCCAAGCAATGATTCCGACGGGAAAAAGCAGAACCGTAAATGGATTGCTTATATAGGTGATTACGCACCCTTCCCTAAGCCAGTTGAATTCAAGAAGGATGGGAAGTCATATGAAGAGATTGCCCAAAACAGATGGGGCGTTGCGGTAAGAGAAGTATCCGAAAAAATATATTCGGAAATATTGAAACAATCTGGGTTGCTCCCAGGTCAAAATGATGTTGGGATTACACAAATTCAGAAAGGGGTTTTGCATGAAAGCGCAAAATACTCATTACTTGCTGAGAAGAAGAAAAAATCATTAAATGGCCTAGGGACGAGCACAAGCATCAGAAACCTTCGGCGCTCAAAATTTAGTACTGCTATTGGTGATTGTGGCGAGTCACTTGTTTATGAGTATCTTCAATCTTCGCTAGAAGCAGATGGAGCGCATAGCTTCAGGTGGAATGCAAGAGAAAGAGAAACGCCAGGCTGGGACATGGAATACAAAAACAAAAACAATGTCTTACAAGCAATTGAAGTCAAGTCAACAACAGGATCAAGATTTCCTTCGATTGAAATAACCGCCAACGAATGGGAAGCCGCCTCAAGACTTAGGGAGAATTATCATCTGGCACTCGTAGCAAAGACCTTGTCAGACGAGCCACTAATCGAATTCGTCAACGATCCTTATGGACTTTTTGAAGAAGGTACATTGACTGCAAAGCCAACCACTTATCAAATAGAAAGGATGGAAAAGTAGTAGCCGCCAATTACGCGAATGCTGCTGCGGCGGCTTCTCGCTGTGCAGGCGTCACTTCGAGATAACGCTGCAGGGCTGACATAGATTTGTGCCCAGACAGGGCCATAAGCACCCTCAAAGGCACTCCAGAATTGTGTGCACTAGTTAAGGCTGAACGCCTAAGGAGACTCTGGAAAACCCAGCCCGTCTGCGCGAAAATGGCGCTGTGATCGCAGGCCAGAACAGGGTTAATGGGCGGCAAGCAGCTCGGTTTCACGGACTATGAGCTG
>Ga0208543_1000014_pt1 | contig 59469 bp, 62 predicted proteins | sample DEB08_DNA_14_FD_185497 | JGI IMG/M metagenome (GOLD analysis project Ga0208543, IMG submission 185497) | Aqueous microbial communities from the Delaware River and Bay under freshwater to marine salinity gradient to study organic matter... | ecosystem: Environmental > Aquatic > Marine > Coastal ...
TTTCTCCCCCGGTAGTGCCCAATTCCTATCCCGGTACCAATGGAAAACTGTGTGCCCAAGGCTGCCTTTTGGATAAGTCTCTAATTGTTGATACCGTTCAGAAACAGCCCGATCACCGATGGCTTGGTGAAACATTGTGATGACACCTATGATCACTTTCGGTGCTGAGTCGAGGCCCAGAAATTCGCCTAAGCTCCTGCGTCCGTAATCTATTAAAAGTCGTTTTAAGTGATTGTCTCGAACGCGATGTAGGTCTTTGATTGTTTGGGGGTGAATCTCTAGATGTTCGGCAAAATCATCCACAGTTGCCACCATCCGTGGGTCGACCTTCATGTCTACATAAGGCAGAAGAATCAGGGTCTGAAGGAGTTGTTCGCGTTTGCTTTTATCGGCCATCTTGTCTGATAGAGCCGCTGGCTTAATGCCATCGAGGTGGTTCAGATCGATGGACGACTTCAGAGCAAAGTTCTGAATGGATTCGATCATTTCCAGGGTGATGGGCTCAAGATTGGTGCTTCATTTCGGCTTGGAGGCTCTGGAGTTTGGCTAGCACATTTCTTAAATCCTTAAGGTTTCACTGCTCGCAGTGTGCGGTTTTTTTTTCGCACAGTGCATACGTTGAGACCAGTGAGTCTTGGTTGTCTGCTCATGAGTCTCAAATGCATCTCTTGCGTCCCTGGTCTCCCGGTGGCGTTGCTCGCTTCCTCTCTTCTCGTGGCGGCTCCAGCGCTGTCTCGATCCCAGCCCAACCAATTCCAGCCCACCCAAGTGTCAATGGCTGTTCGCTCGCCAGTGGAGGGGCGCGTTGTGTTGGATCTGGACCGCAGGCAAATCAGTGTTGTGCGCCAGGGGCAGACCCATGGCCCATGGCCCGTGGCGATCGGTGATCCCAAGACCCCAACACCCTCTGGGGTGTTCAAGGTCGAAAACATGATGATGAATCCTCAGTACCAGAGCACTAAGTCAGGGAAGCTGCATCCCAAACGTGGGCCTAACAGCCCATTGGGCCATCGCTGGATTGGCTTCCTGCGCAGTGGACCCAATCAATTTGGTATTCATGGCACTCCCTGGCCCCATTGGGTCAAAACCAGAGCGGCCGTATCCAACGGCTGTGTGCGCATGTTGAATGCGCATGTTCAGCAGCTGTATGACCACGTGGAAGTGGGAATGGCAGTGGAAATTAAGCGTTGAAACCAGCGATCACTGGCTCCGCTCCTGTTCAAAGATCTCCCTAAGGATCTCGCCAGCTCCTTGATCTTTGAGCTTATGGGCGAGGTCTCGTCCCACCGCTTCAGGATCGGCGATGGGGCCAGCCTGCTCGTCACGGATCAGCCGCTTGCCATCGAGGCTGGCCACCATTCCCGTGAGCTGGATGGTGTCGCCTTCAATTTGGGTGTTGACGCCGATGGGCACTTGGCAACCGCCCTCAAGCACCCTCAGGAAGGCTCGTTCCGCTAAGCAGCGAGCTGCAGTTGGTGCATGGTTTAGCACTTGAATCAGCTCCATCACTTCGGGACGATCGCAGACGCATTCAATCCCTAAAGCTCCTTGACCCACCGCATGGAGAGAGATGTTTCCGGGGATGCTTTGGTGAATTCGATCGCCGAAGCCGAGTCGGCTGAGTCCAGCGGCGGCCAAGATCAAACAGTCGTAATTGCCTGAGTCGAGTTTCTCAAGACGGGTAATGACGTTCCCACGAACGTCTTTGAACTGAAGATGGGGGTAGTGGTAGCGCAGTTGGGCTAGGCGGCGTAACGAGCTCGTTCCAACCACCGAACCCTCTGGGAGTGTCTCCAGTGTGAACTCAGCATTTTTGCTGTTCACCACTAAGGCATCGGCGGGGTCTTCCCGTTCGGTGATGCAACCCAGCATCAGCCCTTCGGGAAGATTTGTAGGGAGGTCTTTGAGGGAGTGAACAGCGATCTCGGCACGGCCCACCAGCATTTGAGCTTCCAGCTCTTTGGTGAATAAGCCTTTATCTCCGATCTTCGCTAGGGCAACGTCGAGGATTTTGTCTCCCTGGGTTGCCATGGCCTCAACAGAAATGGCGAGACCGGGGTGGGCCTTTTCAAGTTCTGCTTTGACCCAATTGGTCTGAACCATGGCCAGCTGGCTGCGGCGTGAGGCGATGCGCAGATGCTCAAGGGCCATGTTTGAGAGACTTCAGTCCGCAAGATTACGCAGACGTGCCCCCCGCTGTCACGTGCATGTCTATGAAAATTGGCATGCCTCTTAGTCGCCTTGTTAGGGCGCTCAGCTTTACGATTCAACACAGATGAGTGATTGCCATGCCAGGGCCTGTGGTTAACGGAGTTCGTAAGGACGGTCTGCCTGCTCTGGATCAGGCAACGTCGGCCAAGGAGGTCCTCCCTTTTTTGCCGCTTTTGAATGAGGGCACGATCAAATTGATTCTGTTAAGCAGCGGCGGTGTCTTGATGGCGCGGCTGAGGAACACAACCGATCCAGATGGTGAACGGGCATACCAATTGATACGTCCACTGAGTGTGATCCAAACCAGTTCCGATCAGCCTTGGCAATTGCAGCCTTATCTAGAGGGCCTGACGTCACAAAAAAATGTTGTGGTTTATAAAGCCGCCGTGGCCTCCATTCTGGATCCTGATCCTCGGCTTCTTCAGGTCTATGCACGCAACACATCCCAAGAGTGTCCGCCTTCAGAAACTCCTGTGGAACGATTGAAACGGGCTTTTCAAGAGTTCACCGAATGCATTGAGGATGAGGCATAAGCGGTCATTCGCAACTATCTATGAATGAGCGTGAATCTCAAATCTTGAAATTTTAATTTTGAATTTCAAAATTAAGTTTTCAAGCTCGAATGGGGTCCACTTGCTTTCAATGCTGGGTGCCAATATAGGAATCCTCTTTAAAAAGTTTTTCTAGGTCCAATTTGCCTTTCTCGGAAAGAAGAGTTTCGTAGTCGAATTCCTTTTCGATTGACTCAATTAAGTCGTCATCGTCTGTGAGGTCTGGATGAAATTCACGATACCAGGCCAAAACTCTGTCTTCGATCTCAAAGATTGCATTGAAGAATGGCGTGATGTTGTTGTGCAAGCTGTTTTGTTCGGCTTCCGTTAGGCCCTTCAATTGGTGGTCATGCGTCATAAAGGCATGGGTCACAAGTCTTGCTTTCTTCAGTGACTCCAGGGCTGCCAGGAAATCACTGGATGAGTCTCTAATGTTGCTGTCCATTTGTTTGATCGATCGTTGCTTGTTTGTTATTGGTTTTGTAGGTTGAGTTGATGGAAGTATGATTAATGGTCGGGAATGTGCATTTGGGATAGATTTCAGTGTGGTGTTGAGAGATTTGCTGTGGGGCAATAAAAAACCCTGTCAAAGACAGGGGATGGTAAAGCTGTCAGCTTAAACTGAGCTTGCTATTTGATGTATTCCTTCAGAACTCCATTCCTGTTGGGATGGCGTAATTTTCGCAGAGCTTTGGCTTCAATTTGACGAATCCGTTCGCGGGTTACATCAAAGATTTGACCAATCTCTTCCAATGTTTTCATGCGCCCATCGTCAAGGCCATAGCGAAGGCGTAGGACATCACGCTCACGGGGGCTAAGCGTTGCAAGAACTCCTTCAAGGTCTTCGCGAAGAAGGTTTTTGGCAACATCTTGCTCTGGATTCTCGATGTCAGCTTCGATGAAGTCGCCTAGTCGTGAATCCTCTTCTTTGCCGATGGGTGTTTCGAGGGAGATTGGGAGCTGTGCACTCTTAGCGATAAATCGCAATTTTTCGATGGTCATTTCCATCGATTCAGCAATTTCTTCCTCTGTTGGTTTGCGACCAAATTCCTGGCTGAGAACCTTGGTGGTTTTCTTGATCCTTGAAATGGTCTCGTAGAGGTGAACGGGTAGTCGGATGGTTCGCGACTGATCGGCAATGGCGCGGGTGATCGCCTGACGGATCCACCAAGTGGCATAGGTCGAAAACTTATACCCCTTTTCATGATCGAATTTCTCTGCAGCACGAATGAGACCGAGGCTGCCTTCCTGAATGAGGTCCTGAAAGCTCAGGCCTCGGTTCATGTACTTCTTGGCGATCGACACCACCAGGCGCAAGTTCGATTGCACCATTTTTTCTTTGGCGCGTCGGCCGAGCATCAGCCGTCTGCGGAATCGGATCACTGGCATCTCAACCAGTGCTGCCCATTCCTTGGTGTCAGGAAGTTTGCCGTTATCGCTTTCAAATTGTGCAGCTAGCTCTTCGAGATGCAGCAGGTCCGCAATTTTGCGAGCCAATTCAATCTCTTCGTCTGGACGCAGGAGGCGGATGCGTCCAATTTCCTGCAGATATACCCGAATGGAGTCTTCGGTGTAGACACCTTTAGGTCCAACTTTGATGCTCGCTAAGACCTTGGCTTTCGCTTCTGCTTTGGCATCTTTGGCCTTTGCATCTGCCGTTTCAGAGGCTTTCAGCGCGGTTGTGGTTGTTGCTGCAGCAGCCAGCAATTGATCGGCTGATGTGTCCAGGTTGGCGGCAGGAGCGGTGGCTTTTGCTTTGCTGCTGGCCTTGCTGGTTTTGGCTTTTGTGCTGGTTTTGCTTGCTTTTGTTTTCGTGCTTGCTTTTGTGGTGGTTTTGGCTTTCGAGGCAGGCTTTGCTTTGGCCTTCACCGGCTTTGGCTGACCTTTTTCATCGGCCAGCATCACGATCGAAGGCGCTGGTTTTGCTTTGGCCTGTGCCAATTTGGTCGCGGCAGGACTCATGGCGGTCAGTAACGAGGGAGAGAGCGGGACAGGAGGCGAATGTCATCAACAGTCAGGGCAACCAGCCTGATGAGGGCCGTTGCTTTTGTGGCGTCACCTTCCCGTCATAGAAACGATGCGCAAAGAAAAACGCGGAGCGTTAAGGAAAGTTGAGAGAGCTGGAGTGGTCCGATGCAGAACTGTCAAGGGCATTCTCAGACCGGTCGGCTTCATGGAATCCCATGGCTCGAACTTCGGATCTTCCCTTTGGAAGGAACTCTGCTGGTTCCAACAACAGCTATTGAGCTGTCCAACAATTTCATTTTAAAAAAAACGTGTCATGAACGCAACCCCATTAACCGATTTTTCAAAAAATCCCGTCCGTCCGCCGCCAGTTTCAGTGGTGGTTGATGTTTGGCTTGAGGCTGGGCGGGATGGTCGCACCTTCACCTACAGCGATGGCAAGCAGCTGAATGTCCGTTTAGGGGACTTGGTTCAGGTGTCTCTTCGTGGTCGTCGCATGCAGGGTTTGGTCACGGCCTGCCGCAGGCCGTCTGTGGATGAAAAGCGTGCGCTCCAGCCGGTCGAGGCTCTCCTTCAACAGGCTGCTGTTGGACAGTCATGGAGATCGTGGCTTGAGGAGATGGCGCAGCGTTGCCACACCAGCCCGTTTCGAATGCTGAAAGCAGCGCTTCCTCCCGGCTGGCTTGGTCAGCGCGTTGTCGCCAGCGTGAAGGAACGCAGGCTGTGGTGGGTGTCGTTGCTTGATAACAGCGCTGGTTTGGATGCTGATTTGCCAGCGCGGCAGGCCTGCTTGGTGGCCAAGTTGCAGGAGTTGGGGGGAGGAGCGTGGCAGCGAGACCTGGTCGCGGCAGGCTTTCAATCAGGAATCGTGCAAGCCCTGGTGCGCCGTGAACGGCTGGTTCGTGAGTTGCGTCTCGCCACGGATGCCCAACCAAGTCCTCCGTCGCTGGGAGTGGTTCCGGAGATGGAAGTTTCGAGAAGCCTTACCGACGAGCAGAAGAGTGCGATCGAAACCCTTAAAAATCAGCCGGAAGGCGGGGGTGTGCTGCTTTGGGGGATCACCGGTTCAGGGAAGACCGAGGTCTATCTCCAGCTGGCTGCCGATGAGTTGGCCGCAGGGCGGCATGTGTTGGTGCTAACCCCTGAAATTGGTCTCATCCCCCAGCTGGTCGATCGCTGTCGACGTCGATTTGGGTCGCGCGTGCTCGAATATCACAGTGGATGCACGGAACGGGAACGGGTACACACCTGGCGCAACAGCCTGGAAGCAGAGGGGCCGCTCGTCATCGTTGGCACCCGTTCGGCCATCTTTCTGCCGCTCAGCCCCCTGGGTTTGATCGTGTTGGACGAGGAGCATGACAGCTCCTACAAGCAGGAGTCTCCGATGCCCTGCTATCACGCCCGCGACCTGGCGATGGCGAGAGTGCAACGGGAGGGAGGGCGCGTGTTGCTGGGTAGTGCCACCCCCTCTCTTGAGACCTGGATTCAGCTTGCTCCAGAAGGTCCCCTGGCTTTAGCGCGGCTTCAAGAGCGCATCTCTGATCAGCCTTTGCCGCCGGTGCAGATCATTGACATGCGCCATGAGCTGGCCGATGGCCATCGCCGCTTAATCAGCAGGGCTCTCATGGATCGCTTGTCGAAACTTCCTGAACAAGGGGAACAGGCGGTTGTCTTGGTGCCGCGTCGTGGATACAGCACGTTTTTGAGCTGCAGAAGCTGTGGAGAGGTGATGCAGTGTCCCCACTGCGATGTGGCGCTAACCGTTCATGGGAAAAGCACCGCTCAACAGTGGCTGCGTTGCCATTGGTGTGATTACCGAGCCCCGGTGACGACGAGCTGCGGGCACTGTGGATCTACGGCTTTTAAGCCCTTTGGCGCTGGGACTCAAAGGGTTTTGGAACAGCTGGAGTCTGAGTTGGAAGGACTGCGATTGCTGCGCTTTGACCGGGATACCACAGGGGGACGCGACGGCCATCGGCGCTTGTTGGATCAATTTGCCGCTGGCGAAGCGGATGTGTTGGTGGGGACTCAAATGCTGGCAAAAGGGATGGATCTGCCGCGCGTCACGCTTGCGGCCGTGTTGGCGGCTGATGGCCTGTTGCATCGTCCCGATCTTCGCGCTGGGGAGCAGGCGCTTCAGTTGTTGTTGCAACTGGCTGGCAGGGCTGGTCGTGGTGAGCGCCCAGGGCAAGTGCTCGTTCAGACCTATAGCCCCGATCATCCGGTGATTTTGCATCTAGTGGATGGGCGTTATGAGCGTTTTCTGGAGGAGGAAGCGGCGGAGCGACGCGATGCTGGATTGGTGCCCTTTGCCAGGGCTTGCGTGTTGCGACTGTCTGGGACATCTGCATCCACAACGGCGACGGCAGCTGCCGTGTTGGCGGAACAACTGCGCCCCGGTTGCATCAACGCCGGTTGGCAGCTCATTGGCCCAGCTCCAGCTCCGGTGGCACGGGTTGCTGGTCGCAGCCGCTGGCAGTTGTTGTTGCATGGGCCCCAAGCTTCGGCCTTGCCTTTGCCACCCGGGAGCTCTCTGTGGGATGGCTTGCCCAGTGGGGTGGCCCTGGCTGTTGATCCAGACCCGCTGCAGCTCTGAACTCAAGACGGTAATTCCGGGTAGCCGAAACCCATGAGCAATCGAAGCCGTTGCAGGCCGGCGGTCAACACAAGCAGCGCCAAGATCGCAAGACTGCCGAGTCCAAGGCGGCTCCAGCGCCATTGACTCCACTGCAAACGATTCTGAACGCCAATTGTGAGCGGCCAGATGAGCTCACCCTTGGCATTTTTGCTTGCCATGGCAGGGCTGCTTTGCAAGCTGCGCAAGCTCGCTTGGTCCCTAAGGCGTACCGTGATTTGCAGCTCATTCAGGCTGTCAAGAGCGCTGAGATCCAGCTCCAAGAGCAGCTCCTGCTTAAGACCGACAAGCCAATTGCGCTCATCCAGTTTGAGGGTGGGTGCCGGCAAGAGAAGGCCGGCGGTTCGCCCTGCTGCCGCAACCGTTTGGCTGAGGAGTTCAGAGGCCTCTTCACTGTTTTGAGTTGGTGCTTTCACCTCAAGGTGACCGTTGCCTGCGTTTCGAATGTTCCAAGGCAGATGCCTCGCCCTCAACTCCTGGCTGAATGCGTCCTGCCAAGGAAGTTGTAAGCCACTGCGGCTGTCGATTGTCCAAGCCATCTCCACCCTGTCTGGTCCAGGGAGGTTGAGGTCTGCAGTGATGCGTACGCAGCCGCTCAACAAGAGCGTGAGCCCCACCAGCACGGCGATGACCAGCAATGCAAAGCCTGCTGGCGCACGGGTTGGACCGGTTGGAGGGGATGGCGGCGGCGGCGGCAGTTTGCGGCGATTGAACAACTTGGATCGTTTGCCAACTCGCGGATCCATCTCCAAGGTTGGCAATTGCATCGACCAATTCGCAGGTCTTGCCAGGCTTGGCGCTTCCAGCACATCCAGCAATTGCCGTGCCCTGATGCGCAGATCTGGATCCTTGCAACGGGTGAGCAGTCGGCAGGTGCTCAGCGCCTTGTTTTCATCGCCTTTTCCCATCCAAGCTGTGACCATCAGCATGCGGATCTCAGCTCCTCGACTGTCGCTGATCGGGTTGGCTTCTGCGAGGGGCTCCAACAGGGCGATGCATTGGCCGTAATCGCCACGCTCCAGAGCGGCTTCTGCTGCTGCCAGGGCATTGGTCATCGATTAGCCGCGGCCGAGAACCATCGTTCCGATGCCGGCATCGGTGAAGACTTCAAGGAGAAGGGCATGGGGGACACGACCATCCACGATGTGCGCTGCCGCTACCCCCTGAGCTAGGGCACGGATGCAACATTCGGTTTTGGGCGTCATTCCACCGGCCACAACGCCCTCGTGAATCAATTGCCGTGCCTCGGACAGCCTCAGTTGTCGGATCAAGGAGTCGGGATTGTCGCGATCACGAAGAATTCCTTGGGTGTCCGTCAGCAAAATCAATTTCTCCGCTTCCAGTGCAGCGGCAAGCTCACCAGCAACCGTGTCGGCATTGATGTTGTGAGATTCCCCTTCCAGGTTGGCAGCCACGCTTGATATCACCGGAACGTATCCCCGCGCCAGAAGTGGTTCCAACACATCTGGATTGACCCGTGCCACATCGCCGACCAAGCCATGATTTCCATCCCCCCAGGGACGTGCCTCCACCAGTCGGCCGTCACTACCGCTGAGGCCTACAGCGCTAGCTCCCAGTCGGTTGAGTCCATTGACGATCTGTTTGTTCACACGGCCGACAAGCACCATCTCCACCACGTCCATCGTGTCGGCATCGGTGACCCGCAAGCCGTCGCGAAACTCGGAGGGAATATCGAGCCGCTTGAGCCAGGTGTTGATCTCTGGGCCTCCTCCATGCACCACCACGGGTTGCACTCCCACACTCGCCAGCAGGGCGATGTCGCGAAACACCGCATCGCGTAGATCTGCGTGGACCATGGCCGCGCCGCCGTACTTGACAACGATTCTCCGTCCAGCAAATCGTTGGATGTAGGGAAGGGCCTCGCTCAGGACGGAGACCCGGAGGGAATCATCCATGCTGCAGGTGCTCAGGGCTCTCCATGCTCGCCTGTCGTGGCCTCACTCTTGGGAAGCAGGGTTAAATCCAGCTGATCGTTTTCCAGAGGGATGATTTGCGCCTCAAGCCCTTTGGCGAAAAAGCGTCCCAGGCGCTCGCGGCGTTCTTGCCAACGCTCAAGACCCACGGCTTCGCAAGCAAAGCGCATCCTTAAGCCATATCCAGCATCACCGCAGATCTCTTCGACTTCCAGTAGTTGAGAAGGCTTGTCCTCATCCCACAGTTTCAGTGCTTCAAGAGAACTCTCGAGGTGTGCTTTCTGCCCATAGCGCCAGCGCGTGACGTCATTCAGCAGCTTGACTAGTTCCGGAGACGCCGCCTCGCGTTCTGCGCGAAATTGTGGTTTGGGTGTCACCCGGCGTGCTGGGGGAAGCTCAGAGGATTTGAGCGCGAGCCCCCCGAGAAAGATTGGGATTCCGTAAAAGATGGTGGGTAGGCTGAGATTGGCATTGTCAGCTCCGTAGGCCAAAGCACCAACCACGGTGAGGACACCGCCAGCGATGGTGATCAGACTTCCGGGCGAAATGAGCTCGTTCATGGGGGCCCGTGCATTGAAGCCATTGTGACCAAGAGGGCTGCAGGATGGGTGCAGGAGTCCAAGAATCATGAACACCCCGTCCGAGCAGCCTGTAGAAACCCGTGAGCTGATCGCTCAGCTAGAGACGGATCGCGCTTGGCTGCTCGAACAAATTGATCGTGGTCGCTGGCCCGAATTAAGACTGGATTTAGCGGCCCTGGAGCGAGAGCTGGGGCAACTGCTGTTGCGCGCTTCAGAACAATTTTCTGACAAAAGCCAGTGAAAATTCAGGCGCTTGCTGGCGTTAAAAAGGAATGTCGTCGGTCTCGGGAACCAGGGGAGAGGTGTTCCACTGAGCCGCGGAGTCCTGCCCAGCCGCCGCTGGCTTGCTCGGTGCTTGCGAGAACTGGGGCGTTTGCGCTGGTACGGGGCGAGCTGGCGCCGTGCGCGCAGCCACTGGGGGCTGGTCTTGGCTCGAGACCGCCCCTCCCACTGGATGGAGTCGCGAGAGGGTGAACTCAGCTCTCTTCTCTTTGGTGCCGTCTTGACGAGGAACCGTGTTCATTCGCAGTCGGCCCTCAATCAGGAGACGCTGCCCTACCTGCACGCGATTTTGAAGGTCCTGGGCAAGATTTCCCCATCCCACCACCTTCAACTGCCCCTTGGGATCATCAGGTCGGAGGGCATCAAAAGAAACGTCCATCTCAGCAATGGGCGTTTGGTTGTCTTGGGTGTATCGCAGGGTGGGAGCTTGAAGGACATCCACCTCGAGCACGCAGTGGTTCATTCTCAGCTGTGACGGTGAGCGCCATCCTGATGCACCGACCGGAGAATCGCCAGGGGACTGTCTGGTTGCTGGCAGGGACGGGTGATGGCCCGCGGTTGGCGGCGGTTCTGATCTCGCAGGGCTGGCATGTCCATGTCAGCGTCGTTGGTGACTCGGCTGCGCAGCCCTATCAGGGGATGCCGCTGGAAGGGATCCACGTGGGTGCGCTCGGGGGTTCAGAGGGGATTTCTCAATGGCTGCAGACGATTCCTGTGGATTGGGTTGTGGATGCCACTCACCCGTTTGCGCTGAGGATTAGCGACCAGTTGAACCAGGCTTGCAAGGGCTGGGGCCAGAGGTTGGTGCGGTTCGAACGGCGGATGGAGGCCTCGGGGAAGGCTTTTGTGCTCAGCTCCATGGCGGACCTTGCCGATCAGTCCCTAGCGGGGCGACGCCTTCTTTTGGCCCTCGGTGCCCGCCAATTGGTTGAAGCAGCGAGGGTCGCGCGTGAAGCAGGAGCCACCGTGTTTGCTCGCGTCCTTCCTACGCCCATGTCGCTGATTCAGGCGGCAGCAGCGCGCGTTCCATCGGATCATCTGGCCGTTGTGCGACCCCTGCAGGGTCTCGAGCCAGGGGCCCTGGAAGCGGCGCTTTGTAGGCGCTGGGCGATCACAGACGTGGTCTGCAGGCAGTCGGGGGGGGCGACAGAGGCGCTCTGGGCGGGCCTTTCGATCGAGATGGGGCTGGAATTGTGGCTCCTGCGCCGACCCCTACCGATTGCTGAAGTTGCAGTTGTGCATAGCGTGGGCGAGCTTCTCACGCATCTGAATGGCACCACGTCCTGAGGCTTTGTGGTTTGTTTTAACCACGGAGGCTGATGCTCAGAAAGCCTCTGCACTCGCTGATCAGCCGTGAGCTAGCAGCTTGCGTGAGCTTCCAGGCCATTCGGTCTTGCTACCGCTGGCAAGGGCGGGTTGAACATGCCAATGAAGTGCAGCTTCTGATCAAGACCAAGGCACCAGGTTTGAACGCGCTGCTCGGGGCCATCGAGGCCCTTCACAGCTACGACACCCCTGAGATCCTGCATTGGCAGGCTCAGCCATCGCACGCATACGGCGCTTGGGCCGCGGCGTCGATCAATCCAGATGCTTAGCGATCAGATCAGGCAAGGAAACCTTGGAGCGAGGCCCCAATTGGGTCACCACCTGTCCGGCACAGATTGATCCCATTTTGCCGCAGACATCAAGGGGGAGGTCATGGGTGTAGCCATGCAGGAAGCCACCCGCATAGAGATCGCCCGCTCCTGTGGTGTCGACGAGATCGCCGAGCTTGTAGGAGGGGATGTCCCAGCGTTGATCACCGCAGAGCACCACAGACCCTTGAACACTGCGGGTCAGCACGGCCACGCTGCATCGACCTTTCACTTGTTTAAGCGCGCTCTCGAAGTCTGTGGCTCCGTACAACGACTTGATCTCATCCTCATTGGCAAAGAGCACATCGACATGTCCATCGACAAGCTCGAGAAAGCTTTCACGGTGACGGTCAACGCAGAAACCATCGGAGAGGGAGAGGGCGACTTGTCCTCCGCTTTCTCGGCAGGCTTCAGCCGCTGTGATGAAAGCCTTTTTGGCCTCAGGGCTATCCCAGAGGTAGCCCTCGAGATAGAGAACCTTGGTGTCGCGAACCATGGAGAGATCGAGATCATCAGGATCCAGTTGGGTTGAGGCACCGAGGTAGGTGCACATGGTGCGCTCGGCATCCGAGGTGACCAGGATGAGGCAACGGGCCGTGCTCGCACCGCTCACGGCAGCCGGTGTCTCAAAACGGGTGCCCACAGACCGGATGTCGTGGATAAAGATGGTTCCTAGTTGGTCGTCACGAACACGACCAATGAACCCGGACTTGCTCCCGAGTTGAGCGAGACCGGCCAGGGTGTTGGCGGCTGAACCTCCAGAGGTTTCGAGGCCTGGACCGCTTGCTTCGTAGAGGCTTTTGGCTTGATCCTCGTCAACAAGGGCCATGCTGCCCTTGTTGAGGTTGTGATCGCTCAGAAATTGGTCCTCGGTTTGAACCAAGACGTCGACGATAGCGTTACCGATGCCCACGACGTCGAGAGAACTGGCGGTGCTGAACCGGGGAGTGGAGGACATCTCTGCTGTCGGTAGTACAGCGAGTATGGCTGTTCGCTGGATCGCTGTTTTGCGTCAGCGATGCGAGCGGGCTCAGGCGCTGAGGAGTGCGCGTTTGGGGCCATGGATCGGATCTTCCACCACGATCGTTTGGTCTCGGCTGGCGCCGAGGGAAACGATTGCAATCGGCACATCCATCAGGTCGGCGAGGAAGCGCAGGTAGTCCATCGCCGGCGCAGGAAGGTCTTCGAGGCGACGGCATTCCGCCGTGGAGCATTGCCAACCAGGGAGGGTTTCAAAGATGGGCTTGCAGCGAGCGAAATCTTCGGAGCTGCTGGGGAAGTGCTCAATGCGTTCGCCGTCGAGCTCGTAGGCGACGGACACCTGGATTTCATCCATCTCGTCCAGGACATCGAGCTTGGTGATCGCCAGGCAATCCAGTCCGTTGACTTGAACGGCGTAGCGCCCAATCACCCCATCAAACCAGCCACAGCGGCGACGGCGGCCCGTAGTTGTTCCAAACTCCCCGCCTCGATCACAGAGCTGGTCGTTCAAACTTCCCGAGAGCTCTGTGGGGAAGGGACCTTCTCCAACCCGAGTGGTGTAAGCCTTGGCCACTCCAATCACTCGGTCGATCAGGGTCGGGCCGACACCTGCACCGATGCAGGCCCCTCCTGACACAGGATTGGAGGAGGTCACATAGGGATAGGTCCCGTGATCGAGGTCGAGGAGAGTGCCTTGCGCTCCTTCAAAAAGAATGTTTTTGCGGTTGCTTGCGGCTTCATGAATGGCACGGGTGCAATCCACCACGTGAGGCGCTAAGCGCTTTCCGTAAGCCAGATATTCACCGATGATTTCTTCAGCATCCAACGGCTTTTCGCCATAGATGGTTTCGAGCAGTTGATTCTTCTCGCTCAACGGCCCTTCAAGCCGATCCCGCAGGCGAGCTTCGTCGAGCAGGTCGAGAACACGAATGCCGCTTCGCTGAGACTTATCTGCATAGGTGGGGCCGATGCCGCGGCCGGTTGTGCCGATTCTGCGCTCACCTCGTTGCTTTTCCATCGCCAGATCCAAGAGGCGGTGGTAAGGCATCGTCACGTGCGCCGTCGATGCCAGCTGGAGCCCTGAAATGTCGATCCCATTGGAGATCAGCATGTCGAGTTCTGCGAGCATCACCTTGGGATCGACCACGGTTCCGGAGCCGATCAGGCAGGTGGTGTCTGGGTAGAGGATTCCGGAAGGGATCAGGTGAAGCTTGAGCACGCGACCGTCCACCACGATGGTGTGGCCGGCGTTAACGCCTCCCTGATAACGCACCACAACATCAGCGGAGCGGCTCAGAAGATCTGTGATCTTTCCTTTTCCCTCGTCACCCCATTGAGCACCGATGACGACAACGTTGGCCAAAGAATCGGCGGCCCGAAGCCGCATTTCTGCACAATCCAGCACTTTCGCAGACAGTCCTGCCTGCGGTCAAAGTGCTGTTCGATTTTGTGATTAAGTGCCGCGAACGGCTGCTTTTTCGGCCTTGCCCAGTTCCTTATCGATCCTGGCTCGCAGAGCATCGGGAACGGGACGGTTGGTGTAGTTGTTGTAGTGACCAGCCAAGGAGTTGAGTGCCGTCTGCATGGTCGTGAAAGAACTCAAGCCGTTCACCTTGGGACGTGCTCTGTAGCGAGAGACGTAGTCGGTGATCAAATCGCGGGCCTCTCCTTCAGCGTCTTGGCGATTCGCCGCGTCCTGGGGCAGCGCCAACGTGTCGTGAATGGTGTGGGCAACAGCGACTGTGTCTTGGACGTAGTCCCCGCTAAGCGTGGACGATTCGTTTCCGCAGGCCGTGACGAGCAAGGAAAGCCCAAGACACAGGGCCAGGCTCAGATTGATTAGACGGCTGGTAAGGCGTTTCAGTACGGCGATCATGACGAAGGAAATTTGCTGGACTTTACGCGGGGTCAGAGCTGGACCCGTAGCTCGGTCGGGATCGCTTCAAGCAGGGAAGAGATGGCTTCGGCTCGACTTAAAACGTTGGCGTCCCTCTCCGACCGTTGCACGAGTTCCACCTTCCCATCGGCGGCAGCGCGACCAACCACAACTCTCCAGGGGATTCCAATGAGATCGGCATCCTTGAATTTCACGCCGGCCCGCTCTCCACGATCGTCCAGGAGGGCATCGATTCCCGCGGCCCGCAGCTCGTTGTAAATCTCTTCACCAAGGCCCATTTGGACCTCGTCTTGAACATTGGCTACCACCACGATCACCTGAAAAGGGGCCAGGCTGAGCGGCCAGATCACTCCAGCGTCATCGTGATGCTGCTCAACGGCTGCCTGGGCAAGGCGTGAGATTCCTATGCCGTAACACCCCATCCAGAGGTGTTGCTGTTTGCCTTCTTTCGTGGTGATTTGAGCTCCCATGGATTGGGAGTACTTGCGACCGAGTTGAAAGATATGCCCCACCTCGATCCCGCGTCGTTCTTCGAGGCTCTGTTCTGGGCTGTGGACACAGTGATCCCCTGCTCTGGCCTTGCGGAGATCCAGCGCTGAGATGGTGCCGAGATCAGACCAAGTGCAGCCCCAACGGTGCTCGTCTCTTGTGTTCGCTCCGCAGACAAAACGGTCAAGCTCAGCAGCTGTCGTATCGGCGAGTTTGTAGAACTGCGTTCGCCAGCTGCGCGCGCCAGTGAGGTACTGATCAGAAAGGTCAGGGCCGATGGATCCAAACGGCCATGGCTGCAGTCCTTGAGATTTCAGCTGATCGGCATTGATCGGGCTGAGATCGAGAACGGGGCTGTCGAGCTGTTGTGTGAGTGCATTCACGAGTTTCACCTCGTTGAGTTCCTGGTCTCCGCGGAGACAAACAAGAACCGGCTGTTCATCGCCAGATTCGAGCTTGGCAAGGAGAAGCAGCACCTTGATGACTTGGCTGGGGTCAAGCGACTGGGCGGAGCAGAGCGCATCAATCGTGATTTGCCCTGGAGTGGACATGACCTGCGATTCCCCGCTTGGTAAAGGCAGAGCAGGGGGTGCGATCGAGATAGCTTTTTCTTGATTGGCTGCGTAATCACCATCAGGGCTGATGAGGATCAAATCTTCGCCAGCATCTGCCGTCACCATGAATTCCTGGGATGCGGCGCCGCCGATGGCCCCACTATCAGCATCCACCCCGACAGCCGTCAGGCCGCAACGTTGGAAGACCCGGGTGTAGGCCTTTTCCATCTGCGCGTACATGCTTGCCAGATCTGCTTCATCGCCATGGAAGGAATAGGCATCCTTCATGATGAATTCACGGCCTCGCATCAAGCCAAAGCGTGGGCGAATCTCGTCCCTGAATTTGCTTTGAATTTGATAAAAGGTGACGGGGAGCTGGCGATACGACTTCAAGAGGTCGCTGGCTAATTCCGTAATGACTTCTTCATGGGTGGGGCCTAGGCCAAGGGAGCGCTCCTGGCGATCTTCAAGGTGGAACATGATCCCCTCGCCGGCGGTGTAGCCCTGCCATCGGCCACTTTTTTCCCACAACTCGGCCGGTTGAAGTTGCGGTAGCAACGTTTCAAGGGCCCCTATCTCATTCATCTCCTCCCTGACGATTCTCATCACCCTTTGAAGGACCCTCCACATCAGTGGTAGATAGGCATAGATTCCTGATCCAACGCGTCGGATATATCCGCCACGAATCAGCAATTGTTGCGAGGCGATTTCGGCGTCAGCGGGAACATCCCGCAGCGTCACCAGCATCAGGCGGGAGACGCGCATAGCGATCAATGATCAATGAGATTGGAAGCTACCACCGCTGCAAAAAGAGGTCGCTTCAGGAAGTGTCCCGATCGCTTGGAACGTCGCTGGCATCCTGAGTCTCAGCTGCTACTGTCAGCCCAATCCAGTGCGTCCCAAATCAGTCTCATGTTTCCTAGGTCGATCAATGATCCTGTTTCTGCTGCCGAAGACTCCTTGATATCCGAAAAATATGTTGATGCGGTAATGGCTCAATCAGATGCTTTAGTTGCTATCGATGATGTTCAAAAATCCTTAAATCGATCAAGGGCTTCTGTTTATCGTTATACAAATACTGACGCTCGTAATTTAAATCCGCCTTTTAATCCAAAAAAGTTAAATCCTGAATACCGCAGCGATCAAAAGGATCCTCTCCTTTTTCATCCCAATGAGGTTGCCCGTTTTGCTAAGGATGTCCTGAGGATCAAGGAGGTCACCGTTGAAGTTCTCAACTCCCCTTCGACAGCGACTCAGCAAGTCTTAGGAGCCATCCTCGAAGAGTTGCGCCAAATCAGAACACATCTGGAAGATCTTCCCGCAGCTCCCTCTGACCTGGCGGCGCGCCGCGATCGACAAAAGCGTCCAGCTGCGTAGCGCTGTGATGGTGCGACAATCTCTTTAGTTCCCTCATAACGCCTTTCCGGAGCTTTCCATGCCATTGGGTATGGATTGCACAGGAGTACTTCCCTCCCCTGCCGGATGTCCTTAATCCTGTCTGAATGGACCCCGAGCCTGCCCGCGAATTTTCTCCGCAACCTTCGTTTCAAGTTGCTGCGCCAACACTTGCCTTTCTAGGGTTCACTCTCGCATTCACCAGCCTTGGGGTTCCGTTGGCTGCTGTGCTGACCGATCGCCCTCCCATGGGTTCTTTGACACCACTCACTGCGCAAGATCGTCATGGATCTGAGGTCCCTGCCTCCTTCACCCTCTCCGGGGCTACTCAATCTGATCGTTGAGATTCCAGCTGGTAGTTGCAATAAATATGAGTTTTCAGAAGACGTTGGCGTGATGGCCCTGGATCGGGTACTTCACCCATCGATTCGCTACCCCTTTGATTACGGATTTGTTCCCAACACCCTTGCGGAGGATGGATCGCCTCTTGATGCCATGGTCATCATGGCGGAACCCACTTTTGCGGGCTGTTTGATCAAAGCCAGGCCGATCGGAGTGCTCGACATGGATGACACGGGCCATTACGACGGCAAGATTCTTTGTGTCCCCGTCGCTGACCCTCGGCAAGCAGGGATTCAAAGCATCCAGCAAATTGCACCCAGCCAGCTTGAGGATGTGGCCGAGTTTTTCCGTACTTACAAAAATATGGATGGTCGTGTCATTTCCATTGGGGGTTGGCGTGATTCGGATGCCGTCGCTCCCTTGTTGGAGGCATGCATTCGAGCGGCCGGTAGCTAAGGGCCCAGGGTGCTCAATCCAGCTTTTCTCGGCAAGATCTGTGATCGAAGCGCTATTAGGGCCTTACTTCTTGTAAGTTAGTTCGCGCCTAGATTGTGAACGACCCGTGCCCACCATCCGTTTTGAGCAGGAAGGCCAACAGGTCGGTTGCATCGAAGGAGCGAATTTACGGAAAGCAGCGCTTTCCTCCGGGGTCAATCCCTACAAAGGCCTGAATAACCTCAACAATTGTGGAGGGGTCGGCCAGTGCGGAACCTGCGTGATCGAGGTTCTCGAAGGAGCCCAGAACCTTTCCCCCCGAAGTGATGTGGAAGAGGTGTACCTCTCTGATCGCCCTTCGAACTATCGCTTGAGCTGCCGCACCAGTGTGAATGGCGATGTGACCATTCGGACTCGGCCTGACGAAGGCGTTGGCAAGGGTTCAAACAGCCTGCTTGGCGCTTTGAAGAACTTGTTTGGACGTTGAGCTTGGCTCCAACCATCAAGGTTTACAGCTACTCCCGCTGCTCCACCTGCCGTAAGGCCTTGGCATGGCTTGATGCCAAAAACTTGGCTTATGAGGTTGTTGACATCACAACGGCTCCTCCTTCAAAAAAGGAGCTCGCCCTTGCTTTTGATCGGTTGGGGCGTCGTCAACGTCTCTTCAACACCAGTGGTCAGAGCTATCGGGCTCTTGGGGCAGAGGTCGTTAAAGCGATGAGTGACGATGATGCACTGGCGGCTTTGGCGGCGGACGGGCGTTTGATTAAACGCCCTTTTGTGGTGTTGCCGAGCGGAGTTTTGGTGGGATTCAAGCTCGAGGATTGGAATCAGGCTCTTTTGGGTTGAAGTTGAGTCCATCCAGTTCTGTAATCAGTTCGTCCACGCCACCTTGGGTGTGCAGTTGGAACATGCTGGTGCGTTTGAATTCTTCTAGGAACGCCACCAAGAGCTCCTGGCTTCTTTCCAATACCACGCCTTGTTCGAGGGTGCGTGCAAGCTCCTCCCAGAAACGGTCGAGCGTTTGAATCCCTAGATCCTCGAGCACTTGGTCTTTCTGGCCAAGTTGGTCGCCTGCGCTCTTTGAAAGCCCCAACAGCGAATCCACCATCCCCATGGCAAGCTGATGACTCAACTCGGATTCCGCCTTTTGCACGCCAGGGAGCTCCCTGAGCGGTGCCGGCAAGACCAGGCCATCCAGATTCCTCTGCAGGGCGTGGCCAAAGAGGGCAACGAGTTGTGGACGCATCCCTGGCCCCACTTGCGTGAGGATCAGAGGCAGCCAGAGTCGCAGCAGTTCCGCCAGTTCCCGCTCTTCACTGCTGTCTACAGATTGATGACTACAAAGCCCGAGAATCCTGTCGGGAAGATTCGGCGAGCGCACGATGCCTTGCATGGCATCCAGAACACGCAGCGTGATCACTTCAAATAATTCGAGCGCCAGGACGGCGACCACGCCGCGACTGACGGCTGCTCGAAGGGGCTCAAGATTGAGAAGCTGAGCGCGGGACAGCCGTTCTGTGACTGGAACGACTCGCAATAGACGCCAAAATGGAATTAACAGTGGAAGATCAATCCAACGTCTGAGTAAGGCGTCTCTCCAGGCAATCGCAGGAAATCGACGTTTCAGTCGAAGCGTACGAACCAGGATGTCCAGTAGGAATAGGATTTGAAAAGGAATGTCGATCCGCCAGGAGAGGTCGATGGGCATTCCGTTTTCATCAATTCCGCGTGAGTAATTGGTCTCCGCTAGCGGAAGAATTTTGGTGTTCCAAAACTGACGCTCTTGGCTCCAGTCGTGCTTGCTCAAGTAGCGGTCGCTGAGGAGAAAAGCCGCCGCTTGTTTGGCTGAATCCATCTCAGCTCTCGCTCTGAGACGGTTCTTGAGCTTTTCGAATGCTCCAACGTTGCCAGAGCTGATGAACGGGTTTTCATCGACTAATTGGCTGTTTTTAACAACCAATTCCAGCCGCATTTGTCGTGCGGCTGGACTGTTAATGCCCAACGTTGAAGCGGTGGTCTCGAGTCTGCGGAAGTGCTCGACGTAGGACATCGTGTCTCGGTGAACTTCGATGCCCTTCAGCGGGTCGTAGAGGGGTGTGATGTCTGGCAGCCACGGCAGTGGCAAGGCCAAGTTGATCGATGGAACGGGATAGAGCGTTCTCTGCAACCAGAAATTTCGCAGCGGAATGTAGGTGACATCGAAAATCACCCAGATCAGATTGAGCGCTGCAATCAGGGCTAAGACCTGATCCCAGCGGTTCCAGAACAATTGGATGGTGCGGGGTTTCACGCCCTGCCAGCGGGGTCGGACCATGGATCACCGTGCCTGGTTTCAGGCTATAAGCGCAGGCTGATCGCGCCTATCGTGAGTTTCAGGATTGAAGCAAGGTGCCTGTTGGTAGACAAGCAACACAACAGTCGTTCTGAACACGACCAACCCAACAGCAGCGAGCCTCTTCAGGAGCGCAACCAGGATCTGAAAAAGCAGCGAGGTTCTGGACATCCGCTCTGGGATTTTTGGGGCCCGTTGTTGTTCACGATGGCTCTCTATTTCGGGATTCGTCACTATTTGGCCGAGGCACGCTTCATTCCCTCAGGCTCGATGCTTCCTGGCTTGCAGATCCAAGATCGTCTGTTGGTCGAGAAGCTCACCTACCGCGGCCGCAAACCTAGGCGGGGAGAAATCGTTGTGTTCAATTCCCCCTATGCCTTCGATCCTGCCTTGCGCGCAACAACGTCACCCCCACCTTTTCAATGCGTTCTCGCCAATATCCCTTTAATTGGGTTGATTCCTGGCGTCAGTCATCCGGCCTGTGATGCCTACATCAAACGCGTTGTGGCTGTGGCGGGCGATCAGGTGGTCGTCAACCCTCGAGGAGAGGTGCAAGTGAACGGTGTTGATCTCGACGAACCATATGTGACTAATTACTGCCCTCTGGACAAGCGGGGCATGAGCCTTTGCCGCACCCTGAATGCCACGGTCCCGGAGGGACGTGTCCTCGTTCTTGGTGACAACCGCAGTAACAGCTGGGATGGGCGCTATTGGCCGGGTGGAGCCTTCCTGCCTGAAGATCAGATTATTGGTCGAGCGGTCTGGCGTTTCTGGCCATTTAATCGACTTGGTTCGTTGGGATCCTGAGTCCACAACTCACCACTTGCCCTCGCATGCGCACGCCGAGCCAAGGCTGGTTGGCAGCTTTTGGTGCGTAGGGGGCGTCACGGGTGTGATCCCATGTTTGCTCAGGGTCAAAGAGCAACCAGCGGTTGCTTCCGATCCTGAGTCGTTCTTCGTCCTGTCCAAGCAACCGTGCTGGGCCGAAACTGAGCGCCTGCCAGAGTTGGTTCACACTCCAGTTCAAATCGACCACGAGATGCTGCCAGAGCGTTGGCAGCACTAAGTGATGACCGGATAACCCTTTTGGACGTTGATCGGGAGGCAATAGACACTCCTCATCGTCGAGAGGAATGCCATGAACAGCAACGGCGTTGATCTTTCCTTCTCCTAAGGCCTGAATTAAGGCCCAGCGATCACGTTGTCCACCAATGGAAGGGGTGACAAACCAATGGGTCGCTTCAGCTGGTTGGCTGGATCGATCCTGCACGAGGTGCCACCAGCTGACAGTGGCCAGAGGAGGTGACGTTGCATGGCTCAACATCTCCACTCCAGCAGCGGTGGAAAGATTCATGAGCACAAGCTTGCGATTGCTATGGCGGCGCTGCAATTCCAGGAGCTGCCCCATGGGCAGCGTTTCGCTGATGGTGGGATCTGCAGGCCATCCGGCTCGTAGTGTCTCCACGCCTTCCCGGATCATTCCGTCTCCGCGCAGGTTGGAGTCATTGGGTGCAATCAGCACAGGGGCTCCATCCATTTCTCCGAGCAGCAAGGCGCGGTCAATGAGGTTGGCAGACGGCATCTGCTCCCCAGCGCTCAGACCAATGGCACCTGCTTCAAGCAGATCGGCGTGGAGGCTGAGGCGTTCGCCTTCTCCGTGATGGGTGAAGCTTCCCCATAAATGCACTTTGAGATCGCAATCTTTCGGCTGGAATCCCTTTAAGCGGTCTGGGCTGTCCCGTTGCGATTCACCATTTGGAAGCAGGGCTAGCTGCCCATAACCGGCTCTCCAGGCTGCGTTGATGAGGGTTTCGAGCGTTTCTCCGCTGCCTGTAAATGGATGGGGAAGGCTCGAGTGTGGGTCGACAAGACAGGGGGCCAGGAGTTGCTGGCCCCGGTCATGGCCCGAAACACCTCGCTCCCTGGCTCGCGCCCTTGCCTCGTCTCCAAGAGCGATGAGACGATCGTCTTCAAAGAGAGCAGCACTCCCTACTTGGAGCGGCTGATCGCTGGCGACGAGAACTTGCACCGGGTCGAGCAGCATCGTCTCAGTCATGGGTTCACAGGGCTCCCGCTGCTGTTCGATCCAGAACCCCACCGAGGTGGGAGGTGAGATTCAGGCAACTCACCACTGCAGGTTGGCTGGGATTTTCGGGCATGTCGATCACTGTGACGCCACCGTTGCCTTGTTTCACGGCCCAAATGTCTTTGGGGGCAAGGCCTAAGAGGTGACACAGGATTGTTTTGTTCACGGCATCATGCGCCACAACTAAGGCTGTCTCCGACGGATCGAGCCCATCCGCGATCGTGTTCCAACAGGCCACAGAGCGTTCCCAGACGTCTTGAATGGTTTCCCCTTCGGGCATTTGCACGGTTTCGGGAGCGTCCTTCCAGGCTTGGAGCAACGCCTCCCAGCTCTCTCGAATTTCGGATTCCAGTTTCCCTTCCCACAGTCCGTGACCGATTTCCATCAGGCCGTCAGTCACGGTGAGCGATACGCCGGCGTGCGATTTCAAAATCCCCTCAGCGGTTTCTTTGGGGCGAGACATCGAGCTGCTGTAGGCCCGATCCAGCGTCACCCCCTCGAGGAAGGAGCGAGCCGCCTCTGCTTGGGCATGGCCGTTGCTATTGAGAGGGATATCAATTTGTCCCTGGAAACGCCCCTGCCGGTTCCAATCCGTTTCACCGTGGCGGACAAGGATCAGACGCGCCTGGCTGCCCTTGGCTGGCAGCGCTGGTTCTAAGTGGGCAATGCTGTTCAAGCATTCGATCTGCACTTGGTAACCGTTAGGCCCTGGAGAGAGGTTGAACACAGACAAGGATGCATTGTCGAGGCGGAGCCGTCTGAAGCCTCCTTGGGGTTCGCCCAGCAACACCAGAATCAAGCAGCGCAGAATCGCGTTGTGACCCACGACCAGAACGGTGTCGTCGCCCGTGACCGGATGCCGATCCAACAGACCTTTTAAAAAGGCACGCGCCTGAACCATCAACTCGGGCAGTGGTTGGTAACGCGTGCCATCAGCGCGGGTGAGTTCGAGGGCTTCCGGTTGTTGGCGCCAGATGGCGTAACCCTTTGGATCCTTGATGGCCCGTTCATCGGCGCTGAGTCCGCTCCAGGGCTCAAGATCGATTTCCAGGAGTCCGTCATCCAGCACGGGAGTCAGCCCGTCTTGTCGCACGCTCAGCACGCCGGCTGTGGTGGCGGCAGCCCGTTGAAGCGGTGAGCTGTAGGCCGCATCAATCGGCACGTCGGCCAAGGCGATGCCCATGCGCCGCGCTTGGTCTTCGCCGATCGCGGTGAGTGTTGATAGATCATTACGCCCTTGGATGCGGCGCTCAACGTTGAAGCTGCTCAGGCCGTGGCGGACCAGGAGGAGACGCAGTGACACCGCAACAAGAGGGAAAGGCGCGGTCATCGTATGGGCGCACGGTCCGTTCAGACGCCGAAATGGTCAAAAACGGCCGTTGGTAGCCCTTCGCCGGAGAGAATCGTTTGCAGTTGCCCATCGTCTGTTGACCAGCCCGCTGAACGGACGTTCAAACGCAGTGCCCAAGTGGAAAGTCCTTTTGGCTGTCGTTTCGATGGTGCTGGCTTGCAGCGTTTGGTTCCTCGGCTTGATGGACAGCCTCGGGCGACCTTCTGTGGCTCCTGCTTTGTCCTTGGAGCAGCAAGAGCTGGCGTTGTTGGCGGATCCTGTGTTGACGCCAGCTCTTAAACCGCTGCTTGTGGGCCAAGATCCGGCCAAGAGCTTGCTTGAAACGTTGAGAGACATCCCTCTCGACAGTCTCAGCGATCGCCAAACCCTCTTATTTGCCTCGCTCGAAAATGATCCGGAGCGTCGCAAAACCTTGCTGGAGACTCCACTCCAGACCCCAAAGCTTCGGACTCTTCAGGAGAGCCTGGCCACCGAGCCTCTCCCCCGTGACCTCTCCTCTCAGGATCAAGACCTGTTGTCGGACAACAGCCCTGATCCCTTAACGCGGCGTCTGGTCTGTCAGGCCCTGGGAGGGGCAGAGGCTGATTGTGTTGAACGCTCTTCAGCCACGGCTGCGGCTCGACGTCTTGTTCTCAGTGAACTGATGCCGCTTGCGGCGTTGTTGTTGGGTTCTCTTCTGCTGGTTCGTCAGCTTTGGTTGCTTTTGCGCCGAAAGCAATCCGCCTGGCCTGAGCTGCAAGCCCCGCCCCTCGGCTTGGTTGACATGGTGCTGCTGATCGCCGGTGGTTTTGTGGTGCTGGGCGAGGTGCTGGTCCCACTTTTAGTCACTCCTCTTTCAGCCTTGGTGGCTCGGAGCATTGCGGCGCCACTCAACCAGTCGGTGGCTGTGCTGATTGGCTATTGCGCTCTCGCGACGCCGCCGTTGCTCATCCTCAAGAGCCAGCTGGATGGATTGGATCAACGGCTGGTGCCTGCAGGTGGTTGGCTGCAGTGGCGGGTGAGCCCATGGTGGACAGCTCTGTTTCAGGGTGGTCGCGCCTGGTTGATGGTGATGCCACCGGTGGTGTTGACCGGTTGGTTGATGACTCGCCTGATCGGGGATCAGGGAGGCAGCAATCCATTGCTGGAAATGGTGCTGAACGGCAGGGATCCGTTGGCCCTGTCACTGTTGGCCATCACCGCGGTTGTGTTAGCCCCGCTGTTTGAAGAAACGGTGTTCCGTGGGGTGTTGTTGCCCGTTTTAGGTCGCTCGTTCGGGTGGGGTTGGAGCGTGTTCGGTAGCGCCCTTGTGTTTGCGGTTGCTCACCTCAGCATTGGTGAATTGCTGCCCTTGTTGGTTCTTGGTTTGGGGTTGGCATTGCTGCGTTTGAGCAGTGGTCGTCTTCTCCCCTGTGTGGTGATGCATGCTCTCTGGAACGGTGTCACCTTCCTGAATCTTGTCCTGCTTGGCAGTTGAGATGATCTCCCTGATGCTGTAAGACGTCTCGGCCTTGCGGGCGGACCATACGGGTGGTTCACTAGCGCATTGCCCTGTTCGTTCAACGTGGTCGCGGTTCCCCAAATTCAACCTGCTCCACAGGAACACGTCTCAGCCACTGGTGCCCTCGAGCTCATTCAGGGTTCGTTGTCTGCCAAGCGTGTCGCACGCCGCTCGCCCCTGCTGGCTGGCCTTCATCGTGTCGCCGATGGCAGTCTGATTGGTGTGTTCACCGCTGTTTTGGCTCTCAGTGGACTCACCCTTCACTGGCAATACCGCTGGACGGTCGCCTTTCAACGCTTGGAGGACACTCGAGGAGTGGGCCACCGCCTAACGGAGTCCACAGCCATGCTTGAGCGCTACCTCCTCGATCGAACACAGACGCCTAAGGCGATGGTTCCTACGACCGCTGCAAAATTGTTGTATCTCGAACGTCCCAGTGAGGAGAAGTCCGGCGGATCCCACGATCATCTGGCTTTCGTTGGCTCCTTGATGGATCGTTCAATTCATCACGGGTATTGAACCGATGCCAGCCAACCGGCAAGGCTCGACCTCCACTGGACGTCGTGAACGACGAAGGGGGATCCGTCTCGAGCCGGTGCCTGCCGGTCGCATGAAAGTGGTGTTTGTCCTGCTGTGTGCAGGCCTATTGGGATTGGTCGGGCGTATGGCCTGGCTGCAGATTTTTCAAGCCTCTGAGTTGGAGACGCGGGCCCGTTTGGTGCAAACGCAACGCACCAAGCCATTAGGCAGCCGTCGTCCGATTGTTGACCGCAACGGCAGGCTCGTGGCTTTAGACGAGGAGCGCTATCGACTTTGGGCTCATCCTCGTTACTTCAACTTTCCTGGTGACGAGCCGACGCTCATTCGTGACCGTAAGGAGGTGGCTGAACGCCTAGCTCCCGTGTTGGCTCTGTCGTCCAGCGAGCTCAACATAAGAATGGGAGATCGCTCATCAGGCATCAAGTTGGCAGAGGGTGTCGACCCTGAAACGGCGACCACAGTGCGTTCCCTAGGAATCAGTGGCATCGATTTGGAGCCCTATCCCTACCGCGTCTATCCGCAGGGATCCCTGTTTGCCAATGTCGTTGGTTTCCTCAATCAGGAGCGTGAGCCCCAGGCAGGGCTTGAACAGAGTCGTGATGATGATCTGCAGCGTCACGAACAGGCCCGAAGTCTTCGTCGCGGAGCCGACGGAACCCCATTGCCAGACAACCTGGCGCCGGGTGTGTTTTTCGGGGATGACCTGAGATTGCAGCTCACCTTGGATGCGCGCTTGCAGGAGCTGGCTGCAAAGGCGCTGACGGAGCAGGTGAAAACCTGGAAAGCCAAAAAGGGGGTGGCGATCGTGATGGATGTCACCAATGGCGAATTAATGGCGCTGGCCTCAACGCCCACGTATGACGCCAATCGTTATTGGGATTTCAATCCAGAGCGTTTTCGCGAATGGTCTGTTCAAGACCTCTACGAACCTGGCTCGACCTTCAAACCAATCAACTTGGCTTTAGCGCTTCAAGAAGGTGTGATCCAGCCCAACGAGACGGTCTACGACAGTGGGGACCTCACGATTGGGGGCTGGCCAATTCGCAACCATGACCGCAAGGGCAATGGAGTGGTGGATTTTGCAACCGTGCTTCAGGTGTCAAGCAATGTCGGCATGGTCCAGGCGATGCGCAAAATGCGCCCTTCTAATTACTGGGACTGGTTGAGTCTGCTTGGGCTTGATGCCAAGCCGGATACCGATCTTCCAGGTGCGGTAGCGGGCCAGTTGAAGACCAAGGAACAATTCACAACTCATCCCATCGAGCCAGCGACAGCCGCATTCGGTCAAGGCTTCTCCCTGACCCCTCTCAAACTTGTTCAACTCCATGCACTGATCGCGAATGGCGGGAGGCTGGTGAGTCCTCATATCACCCGAGGTTTGCGAGCTGGTCATGCGTTGGCTCCGAGTGGAGAGCGCATGGGGCAGCCCTTGCTCCGACCAGAGGTCACGCGAACGATTCTGAACTGGATGGAATCTGTGGTGGAAAAAGGCAGTGGAAAAGGGGTTCGTATCCCTGGTTATCGCATTGGCGGCAAAACGGGCACCGCCCAAAAGGCCGTCAATGGTGTGTATGTCCCTGGAGCACTGATTTGCAGCTTCGTGGCAACGCTTCCGATTGAGGACCCTCGCTATGTGGTGCTGGTGGTGGTTGATGAACCACAAGGGGCGCATGCCTATGGCTCAACCGTGGCTTTGCCTGTGGCTAAATCCATCATTGATGGGCTCTTGGTGATTGAAAAAATTCCACCAAGTGGTCAGGTTAAATCTGCACAAACGGACACATCTCTCCCGTGAGCTGTCAGTTTGCAAATCGTCGCTACGTTGAATCCATAGATTTTTAAGTGCGCCATGGCCACCCTCCTTGAGCAGCTTTCCGCCATGACAGTGGTGGTGGCCGACACGGGTGATCTCGAGGCGATCAGGCGTTTCACCCCTCGTGATGCGACCACTAATCCCTCCTTGATCCTTGCTGCAGCCCAGATTCCTGCCTATGAGAATCTCATTGATGAAGCCTTGCGTTCATCCCGCAGGCTTTTAGGTGAGAGTGCTCCGGTGGAGCAAGTGGTGCACGAAGCGCTCGATGAAATCAGCGTGATCTTTGGAAAGGAAATTCTCAAAATTGTGCCTGGCCGAGTGTCAACGGAGGTTGATGCTCGCTTGAGTTACGACACCGAGGCCACCATTGAAAAAGGTCGGAAGCTCATCCGCCTTTACAACGACTCAGGAATTAGTAACGACCGTGTCTTGATCAAAATTGCCTCCACGTGGGAGGGGATCAAAGCGGCTGAAGTTCTTGAGAAGGACGGTATCCACTGCAACCTCACCCTGTTGTTTGGCTTTTCTCAGGCTGTGGCCTGCGCTGAAGCAAAAGTGACCTTGATCTCGCCCTTTGTTGGTCGGATTCTGGATTGGTTCAAGGCCGACACAGGCCGCGATTCCTATCCAGGTCCTGAAGATCCTGGTGTGATTTCAGTCACCAGCATCTTCAACTACTTCAAGACCTACGGCTACAAAACCGAAATTATGGGAGCGAGCTTCCGCAATCTCGATGAGATCACCGAGCTGGCAGGTTGTGATCTCTTGACCATTTCTCCGAAATTGCTGGATCAATTGCGCAGTAGTGATGCTTCGTTGGTTCGCAAGCTCGATCCTGCCAATCTCCCCCCTGTCGCTGCGCAAATGAACGTTGACCAGCAGCGTTTCATTTCGATGATGGCCGACGATCGAATGGCCACGGACAAGCTCAGCGAAGGCATCAAAGGTTTCAGCAAGGCCATCGAAACTCTCGAGCAGCAGCTTGCGCACCGTTTGGCTCAGATCGAGGGTGGCTCCGCGTTCAGCCATGCCGTTCAAGAGATTTTCCTGTTGAACGATTTCAACGGCGATGGCTGCATCACCCGCGATGAATGGTTGGGTAGTGATGCGGTCTTTGATGCCTTGGATCAAGATCATGACGGTCGTTTGACCCCAGATGATGTGCGTTTGGGTTTCGGTGGCGCCTTGTCCTTAACCGCCGTTTGATCAAGCTGGTTTAAGGCTTCAGACCGCACGCATGCCTTTGCTCTTTGGAGTGCAGGCGTGCCATTTCAGTGGCTGCCAACAGTGCTCGCTGCGTTCCTACGCAATCGTTAGGGTCCCTTAGCGGGTCTTTCGGGGGGTGGCTTCCATGGCGCTCCAGCTTGTTTGGTTCAAGCGAGACCTGCGGGTGAAGGACCACCAGCCCCTGCAGCAGGCTTTGCTCAGGGGGCCAGTGTTGCCGCTCTACGTCGTTGAGCCCGAGTTGTGGCAGCAGCCAGACGCCTCCGAGCGGCAGTGGTTGTTTTGCCGAGAGTCCTTGTTGGATTTGCGCCTCGCGCTTGCGCAGCTCGGCCAGCCGTTGCTGGTGCGTACCGGTGATGTGTTGGAGGTGTTCGAGCGGGCCCATCGTCAATTTGGTCTTGATGGGCTCTGGAGCCATGAGGAAACCGGAAATGCTTGGACGTATCAGCGCGATCAACGGGTCGCCCGCTGGTGCCGGCAGCACGGGATCCCTTGGAAGGAGATCCCCCAATTTGGGGTGATCCGCCGGCTGCGGTCGCGCAATCGTTGGGCCAAACGCTGGGAAGCGCAGATGGCCGAGCCGATCACGCCTTCCCCGTTAGGACTGCCATCCATTGAGGGGATCGAGGCTGGCCTCATTCCTGAGCGCCCCCATCCGGCGTTGGCAGCCGATCCATGCCCGCGTCGTCAAAGCGGCGGACGTTCCATGGCCTTGCTGGAGCTGAACGATTTCCTCGAACATCGCGCGCCCGGGTATGCACGCTCCATCTCCAGCCCCAATACGGCCTTCACTGGTTGTTCGCGTCTTTCGGCTTATCTCACCTGGGGGTGTCTCTCGATGCGAGAGGTGATCCAAACAAGCCGTGGCTTTAGCGGCCGTGGGATCAGCAGCTTTGAGTCACGCCTGCATTGGCATTGCCACTTCATCCAAAAGCTTGAAGCGCAGCCAGCGATTGAATTCGAAGATTTTCATCCGTTCATGCGGGGGTTGCGCCGCGCTGATGATCAGCGGCTTGCCGCCTGGGCGGAGGGAAGGACTGGAGTGCCTTTCGTGGATGCCTGCATGCGTGCCTTGCGGGCCCACGGTTGGATCAACTTCAGGATGCGTGCGATGTTGATGTCGTTTGCCAGCTACCACCTCTGGTTGCCGTGGCGAGAGAGCGGCCTTCATCTGGCGCGACAGTTTGTGGACTATGAGCCCGGGATCCACTGGAGCCAGTGCCAGATGCAGTCAGGCAGCACGGCCATCAATACGGTGCGGGTCTACAACCCGATCAAACAGGGACAAGACCATGACTTGAAGGGTGCCTTCATTCGCACTTGGCTTCCTGAACTCCATCTGGTTCCTGATGTCTACGTGCATGAGCCGTGGAAGTTGTCGATGGCAGCGCAACGCCAGGCCGGGCTTGAGCTTGGAGTGGATTACCCCCTGCCCATGGTGGAACCTGCGCTTGCGGCTCGGGAAGCGAAGCAGAGGATTTGGGCGATCAGGGAGCGCTCTGGGTTCTCTGCCATCGCCGATGGCATTCAGCAGCGCCACGGGTCGAGACGTTCAGGCTTAACGCCGACGGGTTCGGGTCGCCGTCGACGACGGCGAAACCCTGCGCCTGATGATTCCCAGCAGCTCACGCTTGATCTTTAACCTCTCTGTAGCAGTAAGCGGCGGATCACCCTCTGGGCAATGTCGCCGTAGCCCATCTCACCAGAGAGAATTTGGGCAATGCGCTGCGGGGCAGTGGGGCGCTTGATTCCCAGTTGATAGCCCACGTTTGGAAAGCGATAAAACACTTGGGCAATCCGACGCCCCCAAGCCATCGAATCACCCCAGCGTTCGCGCATGCGCTTTGTGTAGTTGGAGAGGTCAGGCTCAGTTCCGTTGAGCCAAGAATCGAGACTCACGGCTGCTTCGCAGCCGCTCATCAGCGACGGCCTGAGGCCTTCGGCAAGGAAGGGGTCGCAGAGCGATGCGGCATCACCGACTGCCACCACGCCTTTGCCGTGGAGAGGTGTGTGGCCATTCCAAACTCTTAAATCCGCGGTCTGTCGCAGTCCGGCTGTGGAGGCAAATCCCAGATCCGGTAGGAGCTGTTCGAGCACGGCTTCCGCGTCACTGGCCCGGCGTCCAATAAACGTGCCCACTCCCACATTGATGCCGTTTGCCAGGGGAAACGCCCAGGCAAAACCATGGTGGACGAGCCCAAATTCAAACCTGGCGGTGCCACGTTGCAAGCTTCCCATTCCTTCGAGGCGAATAGAGAGCGTCTTGGCCATGTGCAGAGATCGAGGGCCGATCCCCAAGCGTGTGGGCCAGGGAGAACCGGAGCCATCGGCCAGAACCACGGCTTTGGCCTCGATCACCTCCCCGTCCTTGCTGCGTACAAGCCAATGGCTTTCATCCTGCTGAAGGTCCACAACCTCGAAGGGCTGCCGCAGCTCTGCCCCTAAAGCGATCGCTTGCTCCAGCAAGAGTGCGTCGAGCCGTTCACGCTTGACGATCCAGAAGGGTGCAGAGCCTGGAAGCTCAGCGACCACGGGATCCGTGAGACACCAGCTGAAATCCACCTGTTGGATGACGTCATCAACAGCTGGTTGAAGGTCGAAGGGGAACCACTGCTGAACGGAGGCCGCCATCCCACCAGCGCATGGCTTGACTCGCTCTGATGGGTCGCGTTCCAAGACGGTGACGCGATGCCCTAATCGGGCTAGATGGAAGGCCGTGCTGGAGCCGGCCGCACCGGCTCCGATGACAGCAACGTCAGTGGTGCTCAAACCTTGAGGATTTCAACTTCTTTATCAGCTAAGTGTTTTTCAAGTTCTGCGATGAAACGGTCGGTTGTTTTTTGAACTTTATCTTGCTCATCTCGGCTTTGATCTTCTGATAAATCTCCCTCCTTCTCTTGTTTCTTGATTTTGTCGATGGCATCTCGGCGCACGCTGCGCAAGGCCACTTTTCCCTCCTCTGAGTATTTAGCGGCAAGTTTGCAGAACTCTTTGCGTCGTTCTTCTGTGAGTGGTGGCACGTTGATGCGAATGACCTTACCGTCATTGTTTGGGGTGAAGCCAAGGTCACTTGTTGCGATTGCCTTTTCGATCAGTGCCAGAGATCCCATGTCGAAGGGTTGAACGGCAATCGTTTGCGAATCGGGAGTGGAGAGAGACGCGAGTGATTTCAGGGGTGTATCAGCGCCGTAGTACTCGACATTGATCCGATCCAATAACGAAGGATTGGCTCGGCCGGTACGGATGGTGTTGAAGTTGCGCTGGGTGGCTTCCACCGACTTGCGCATGTTGGCTTCGAGATCGGAGTTCGACATGACGATGACTAGTTGCTGATACGAGAACCGATGGGTTCCCCGGCCACGGCTCTGCCGATGTTGCCAGGTTCAAACAGATTGAAAACAACAATGGGAATATTGTTGTCTTTGCAAAGAGCGATGGCGGTGCTGTCCATCACGGCGAGCTCTCCGCTGAGCACCTGTTGAAAGGTCAAGGAGTCGTAACGAACGGCATCGGGGAATTGATGGGGATCTTTGTCGTACACACCGTCAACCTTGGTGGCTTTGAACACCACATCAGCGCTGATTTCGGCCGCCCGTAAAGCCGCCGTGGTGTCGGTGGTGAAGAAGGGATTGCCACAACCTGCTCCAAACACGACCACCCTGCCTTTCTCAAGGTGGCGCATCGCGCGCCTACGGATGTAGGGCTCTGCCACCTCTTGCATTTCAATAGCGGTCTGGACGCGAGTGGGAATGCCGGCTCGTTCCAGTCCGTCCTGCAGGGTGATGGCATTCATCACGGTGGCGAGCATGCCGACGTAGTCAGCGGTGGCGCGATCCATGCCTGCGGCAGAACCTTTCAAGCCTCTGAAAATGTTTCCCCCACCAACAACAATCGCCAATTGAGTGCCAGTGGCAACAACCTTGGCAACATCGGTGGCGATGGCCTGAACAATTGCTGGATCGATTCCGTAGCCCTGATTGCCCATCAGAGCTTCACCGCTGAGCTTCAGGAGGGCACGCGCGTAGGCCATTCAACATCCTTATCTGTAGGACAGTAGCAAGGCTGTTCTTGGGGGGTCGAGAAAGCTAATTCGCTTCTGACGTTGCCTTAGCGCATGGGTGCGTAGGGCAACCAGATCGCTGTGGACGGACCGTTCCGAACGCGAATCCTTAAAGGGCGATTCCTTAGAAAGCGATTCCTTAGAAAGCGATTCGTTAGAACTCGATTCCTTGCTGCGCTTTGACGCCCTGTTCTCGGAAGGGGTGCTTGACGAGGGACATCTCCGTCACCAAATCGGCTCTTTGAATCAGTCCTTCGGGGGCGCCTCTGCCGGTGAGGGCAACGTGGGTGAGCTCAGGCCGTTCATCGAGGCCTTGCAGGACTTGATCCAGTTCGAGGTAGCCAAGCTTCAAGGCCACATTCACTTCGTCCAGCACCACCAGCTTTTGTTTGGGGTCTCTGAGGTAAGAGAGCGAGGTCTCCCAAGCCGCTTGCACCAGCTGACGATCACGCTCTCGATCTTGGGTTTCCCAGGTGAAACCCTCGCCCAGGGCATGCCAGCTCAAGGCATCTCCAAAGGCTTTCAGTGCTTTGGCTTCTCCAGGCTCCCAGCCTCCTTTGATGAATTGGACAACAGCCACCTGGTGCCCGTGCCCCAGGGTCCGTAAGGCCAAGCCAAGAGACGCAGTGGTCTTTCCCTTGCCGTGGCCGGTGAAGACCAAGACCAATCCTTTCTCAACACTGCGTTCAGACACCCGTTGGCGCTGCACGTCTTGACGGCGTGCCATGCGCTTTCGATAGGCATCGGCGTCTTTCTCTGGGGCTAAATCGCCGCCCATGCCCAGGGATTCGGCTGATTGGTCCAAGGCTGATTGGTCCACAGGCGATGGTTTTGCTGCTGACGTTGGATCCGAGCTCATGACATCTCCCCAGTTGTCTCCAGCATGCCGCTGGAAGGGCAGCGCGCTGTGATGCGCTGGAGAGCCGCTCCGGCCAGCACAGACTGCTCAACGTTGCAAAAGCCGATCTCCCGCAACTGCTTGGGGATGTCGTCCTCGAGCAAAGCAATGGCCGTTTCCGTCTCAAACAAAGCGCAGAACAGTTGTTGGGGAAGTTTCAAAAATGGACCAGCCGGGTGAAGGTCCACCACCACGAGCCAGCCTCCTGGTCTCAGCAATTCCAAACAGGACAGCAACACCTGCTGGCGTTCTTTGCGAGGGAATTCATGCAGGGCCAGGCTGATTTGAATGGCATCAAAGCTGGCTGGTGCGCAGGGCGGAGCTTCTGCCAGCCCCTCAATGCAGGTGAGGAGCGGCTGACGGGTGGCGGCGAGCTCTAGGACCTTGGGTGAAACATCGAGCCCCGTGACCTGAAACCCGGCTTCGATCCATGGCGCTGCCGCCTCTCCTGAACCACAGCAGAAGTCGAGCACCTTGGCCCCCCTGGGCAGAACGGGATCGAGCGCTGAAAGCCCAAGGCTGCGCAGTTGGTCGACACCTCCAACACTCAGCGCGGAGATCCCTGTGACGGTGTCATAAATCCAACGATGGCGATAGGCCAGTTGGCGAAGGGGGGATGTCATCAGGCTTCTCTCCTCGCTAGCGCTGCATCAACGGCCTGTTGCTGATCTCGTCTGGTGATCCAGTGGTGATAGGTGCGGGTGTGGATCGCCACGGAATGTCCCATCATCCTGGCGGCCACGGTATCGGGAAGTCCGATGTGGATGGTGCGTACGGCCCAGGCATGACGTAGGTCGTAGGGCGTAAGGGGAACGTCGTACCGCCTGAACTGCTCTGCCACACGCCGCCCGACTTGTTGGAGCGTGGTGTGGCGCAAATCGGTGCAAACCGGCGGGAGGGCCGCGGCCTTTGAGGCGAGATGCGTCAAGTTGAAGCGGTCCACCCACTCTGGATGGAAGGGCCAAACCTGATGCTCACCGGTTTTGGTTGTGGGAAGGACGCGGATGACCCTGTCCCCTCCCTCCGCCAATGCCGAGACATCCGTAAAAAACACTTCATGGTTGCGCAGTCCATAGGTGGCCATCAGTCCGTAAACAAGACGCCAACCCGGATTGGGAATGCGCAGCATGGCCTCCAGAATTTGCGGGTCGCTGGGCAACTGCCGAAAACGAGCGCGGTGCAGGCCGTATCCCCCCGCTTCTGCACGCCAGGCATCCGGGAGCGGCATGTTTTGATGACGGGCGAGTGCTCCTAGGGCCGTGGAACACTGTTGGCGACTTCGGCTTCCATCGGGATAGCTGTTCAAGGTCAGCAGTAATAGGTCAGGGGTGAGGGATGCGTGCTGTTCCAGAGCCAAGGCCTTGAGGCGTCGGAGGTAGGGCTGGTAGGCCCCGCTCCAAGTGGTGCGGCTACCCGCTGGGGAGCGCCGCCGGCGGGGGTCGGCGAAAAATGCTTGTTTAAAGGCCCCTAGATCGCGCTCTAGGGGGTGGGCCAATGGGGTGGATGCGCCCTTTGGGTTGTTGTTCTGCTGAACCTTTTGCTTCGGTAACCACTGGTCCCATTCAAAAAGCTGTCGGTGCAATTGCAGCTCCACAAGCTGCACGATGCGTTCCGCCTCTTTCAACCCATTCAGGTCGGCCACCAGTCCCAGACTCAGGCGCTGGTTTTTCCATTGGTTGGGTTGCTGACGGCATGGCAGCCGTCCCCGCAGATTGAGTTTTTGCCCGCGTCGCTCCACACGAAGACCACAGCCCTGCTCGGCCAAGGCCGCATTGGCGGCCGCGATCGCGGTGTCGAAGTTCATGACCCTGTAAAGACAGCGTCACCATGACGTTGATGGGAGTTACGCTCAACCCCTCAAAACAAAGAAACTTCCATGGCTCGGGTTGGCATTCTTCTGCTCAATCTGGGTGGTCCAGAACGGATTCAGGATGTTGGCCCCTTTCTGTACAACCTGTTTGCAGATCCAGAGATAATTCGACTGCCCAATCCGATTCTGCAAAAACCGCTGGCTTGGTTGATCAGCACGTTGCGCAGCAGTAAATCCCAGGAGGCCTATCGCTCCATTGGTGGAGGGTCTCCTCTTCGCCGAATCACGGAGCAGCAAGCGCGAGAACTTCAGAGCCTGTTACGCCAGCGTGGAGTCGACGCGACCAGCTATGTGGCCATGCGCTACTGGCACCCGTTTACTGAGTCGGCCGTTGCGGATATCAAGGCTGATGGGATTGATGAGGTGGTTGTTCTCCCCCTCTATCCCCATTTTTCAATTAGTACCAGCGGCTCGAGCTTCCGCGAGCTGCAACGCCTGCGCCAAATGGACGAACGCTTTGAGGCGTTGCCTTTGCGTTGTATTCGTAGTTGGTACGACCATCCTGGCTATGTGCGCTCGATGGCTGAGCTCATCGCCGAGCAGGTCCGCGCCAGCGACGACGTTGAACATGCGCACATCTTTTTCAGTGCCCATGGCGTTCCGAAGAGCTACGTGGAAGAGGCCGGTGATCCCTATCAGCAGGAAATTGAAGCCTGCACCGCTTTGATCATGGCTGAATTGGAGGCCATTGTTGGCCACTCCAATCCCCACACCCTGGCCTATCAAAGTCGTGTTGGGCCGGTGGAATGGCTGAAGCCTTACACCGAGGAAGCCCTGGAAGAGCTCGGCCGGGCGAAGACGCAAGATCTCGTGGTGGTTCCCATCAGTTTTGTGAGCGAGCACATTGAAACGCTCGAGGAAATTGATATTGAGTACCGCGAACTCGCGACCGAGTCAGGTGTCGTGAATTTCCGACGGGTGAGGGCCCTCGATACCTATCCACCTTTCATTGCTGGATTGGCTGATTTAGTCGTTGCCAGCCTTGAGGGGCCTGAGGTGAATCTCGACCAGGCGGCCGAACTCCCCACCACCGTGAAGCTCTATCCCCAGGAAAAGTGGGAGTGGGGTTGGAACAACAGCTCGGAAGTTTGGAATGGACGCTTGGCCATGGTTGGTTTTTCCGCCTTCCTGCTCGAGCTGATTAGTGGCCATGGCCCACTGCACGCTGTTGGTTTGCTTTAAACAGTGCCAATTGGTTAGACGGCCACTTAATCTTTAGGGTCAGATCCCTGTGAGGCAGCCGTGACCCTGACATCCGTTCCCACGGCCGCGGATGCGTTGGATTGGAACGGTCAACGCCGTATCACCGGCGCCCACGCCTTGATGAATGCCCTCAGGCTTCATGGCGTCGACACCATTTTTGGCTATCCGGGGGGTGCGATCCTGCCGATCTATGACGCTCTGCATATCGCCGAAAGCGAAGGCTGGCTGAAGCACATTTTGGTGCGTCATGAGCAGGGTGGTACCCATGCGGCCGATGCCTATGCCCGGGCTACGGGTCGCGTTGGCGTTTGTTTTGGAACGTCTGGCCCTGGCGCTACCAATCTGGTGACGGGCATTGCCACGGCCCAAATGGACTCTGTTCCCATGGTGGTTATTACAGGGCAAGTGCCTCGGCCAGCGATCGGCACGGATGCGTTTCAGGAAACAGATATCTTCGGCATCACCTTGCCAATCGTGAAGCACTCCTGGGTGGTTCGTGACCCAGCTGATCTTGCTTCCGTGGTTGCACAGGCTTTCCTGATCGCCTCGTCAGGACGCCCTGGCCCCGTGCTGATTGATATTCCAAAAGATGTCGGTCAAGAAGAATTCGATTACGTCCCAGTCCCACCCGGATCGATCCATCCGCCAGGGTTCAGGCAGCCAGCCCAGCCTTCGGTTCAGGCGGTGAGCGAGGCGCTTGCGTTGATTCGTGCATCGAGTCGTCCCCTCTTTTATGTCGGTGGTGGGGCGGTCAGCGCAGGGGCCCATGACAGCCTCCAAGTCTTGGCTGAGCGCTTCCAGATCCCTGTGACCACCACGTTGATGGGGAAGGGCGCTTTTGACGAGAATCATCCTCTCGCCTTGGGCATGCTGGGGATGCATGGGACGGCATACGCCAATTTCGCAGTCACAGACTGCGATCTATTGATCGCCCTTGGGGCTCGTTTTGATGACCGCGTGACAGGCAAGCTCGACACATTTGCTCCCAAGGCCAAGGTCATTCATTTTGAGATTGATCCTGCGGAGGTGGGGAAAAACAGGCGCCCCGATGTGGTCGTTCTCGGTGATGTGGGTTTAGGTCTGGCGAAGCTTGTCGATCAGAGCCTCCAGCACTCCGCCGAGCAGAGTACCGCGTCTTGGTTGGAAAAGATCAACACCTGGAAGGAGCTTTACCCGCTCACCATCCCGGCCAAGGAGGGAGCGATCTTTCCGCAAGAAGTGTTGTTGGCTGTCCGGGATCTGGCCAGTGACGCCATCATCACGACTGATGTGGGCCAACATCAGATGTGGGCTGCGCAGTACCTGCGCAATGGACCGCGTTGTTGGATCAGCAGTGCTGGCTTGGGAACGATGGGATTTGGAATGCCAGCGGCTCTCGGGGCGCAGGTGGCGTTCCCGGATCAGAAAGTGGTTTGCATTGCTGGTGATGCAAGCATCCTGATGAACATTCAGGAACTTGGAACCCTGGCGCAGTATTCTCTCCCTGTGAAAGTTGTGATTGTGAATAACCACTGGCAGGGAATGGTTCGGCAGTGGCAGGAAAGCTTCTACAACGAGCGATATTCAGCATCCGACATGCTCAATGGCATGCCTGATTTCAGTGCTTTAGCGAGGGCTTTTGGGGTTGATGGCGTCAAGATTACCGAACGAGATGATCTGTACAGCAAGCTGAGTGAAGCGTTTGCGACCCCTCGTCCAACCTTGATTGACGTCCATGTCAGGCGCGGCGAAAATTGCTATCCGATGGTTCCACCGGGTGCCAGCAATGCGCAGATGGTGGGTCTTCCCTCCCATCCTGAGTTGGCCCAGGACTCCAGATGATCATGTCCGGATGTTTTCGCCTTCCCAGCCAGCGACCACTGTTTCTGCAGCGCTTGCGCAGCGAGTCTGTGATCCGTTTTTGCTCCAGTCTTCTGATCTTGTTGGTCGTGTCGGTGGCTTCACCATTTCCAGCGATGGCCGCAGAAGTGTTGCAAGTGCGTTCGTCCACGCTTCTCCAGATTGGAGATAGCAACCGCAATTACAGCGTTCGTTTGGCTTGTATTGCAGTCGATCCTGTCAATGAAGCGGCTGCTGTCGATCTTTTGAAAAAATCCGTGCCGCGACGCAAACGGGTGAACCTGCGTCCGGAGGGAAATGAAGATGGTGTTTTGATTGCCCGCGTGACCCCTCTCGATGCCGATCAGGACCTTGGGGGTTCCCTGCTAGCAACCGGTCTAGCGACGTCCAGTTGCCCTGCAGGCTGAGATGGGAAAAAATCGCTTCGCGGCCGGCATCGTGATGGTGCCCTGCTTGCTTCTATCAGCTGCTTTTTTTAGTACGGCGGTCTGGGGTGATGTGCCAGGAGAAAATCAATCCCTTGCTCTCGGACTGGGAGGGCTGCTTTTGGCTGCAGGTTTGCTCGCCCTGTTGATCCCAGCGACAAATCCTGAGACAAAAGAGGACGAAACGGATCCATCTCCCTAAATTCCAACAAAGGACCTTTCTCTCATGACCCCTCCAGTTGAGGTCCCCATGAGTGACCGTTTTTCTGATTCGGGATGGGGGAACCTCTTTAGGCGTCTTCCCATTGGCCATGGTTTGATCGTGGCGGCAAGCCTGCTGGGATGCCAAGCTCTCGCGGCTAGCACGCAGGAAAGAGCGCCCGTGCTTGCGCTCATGTCAGACGGATATCAGCCTGCTCATGCGGTCTTTCGTCAAGGTTTTGCTCTCGGGGAAGAGCAGGTTAGAGCCTGTGGATCTTCTTCCTCGCTAGTGGAGTGGCGCACGATCGGTCTCGATGACGATCCGGCTCCCTTTCTAGGGTCCAGCCGTTCTTTAGTGATTGCGCCGTTTGCGACGGAACTGCCTCGTTTTTCTCGACTCGCCCAGGATCACCAAATCAATGTGATTCTTCCCTATCAACGCGGGGCGTCTTTAAATCAATTGGTGCCGCTTGATCCCCAGGGATTGCTGCATCCTTTAAGCCCTTCCCAGCAGTCGGAAATCGACCAACTGGCTGCCGACACCCTGGAGCAGGGATGGCGAAGAATCATGGTGGTTGCCGATCCTGCTGATCGCGCTGCAGAGATGGCTGATGCCTATACGGAGGCTTTCAAGCAACTAGGAGGCAAGGTGGAAACCTATGAGAAGGCCCTCGTTCAGTCGGTCAACGCTGACGATGCCTCCGCGGTGAGCCAATTGATCCAAGATCTGGCTTGGAAACGTCCTGCTGCCATTGCTCTGGCCGCTGATCCCTCTAGTCGGTTGGCGATGCTCTTGGATCAAGCCCAGACCGACGGTCGGCTGAGGGGAGCATCGCCTGCGACACCGGGGAGGATTTGGCTGATGCCCGTGATCCGTCTTGATGCCGTGCCTCCAAAACCTTGGGCACAATTGACCCCTGACCAACCGGCCCATGGTCCCGGTTGGTCTTCCTTCGCAGCCTCTTATCAGCAGCGCTGGGGGCAGGCTCCGGACCTCTTGGCGGCCTCTGGTTTTGATGCGGCCCGTCTTGTGGCTCTGTCCATGCTTGCGCCCGCGCCCGTTTCAGAGGAAGGTCTCCGTGACCCCATCGGTTGGCTTGATCCGGATGCTGAGGTTCAGCCCTTGTGTGAGGCGATCGCTCTGCGCCAGCAAGGTCAGCCCGTTCGTCTAGCAGGGGCTGCCAGTGATCTGGCCTTGAGACCCGGACAGATCCCATCGGGAACGGCGACCACGCGATTGATCGCTCCGCATTCGGGCGCTGATCGTGATGGGAGTCTTTAAAGCCGGTGTTGCGTCTTAGTGAGCTCCGTCTTCCGCTGGATCACGGCCCCGATGATCTGGAGCAAGCGGTGCTGCGATACCTCAAGATCCCACGGGCGCGCCTTCTCGATTGTCAGTTGGTGAAGCGGAGTGTTGATGCCCGTCGTCGCGATCGGATTCAGCTGATTTATTCCGTGGATGTTGCCTTAGATGGCGAAGCGGCGCTGATGCGCCGAAGGCACGGCGATCGAAGACTTCGTCCAACCCCAGACACTCATTACCGCTATGTCGCCCGTGCCCCGGAAGGGATTGGCGGGCACTCCGAGCAGCGGCCTGTGGTGGTCGGCGCTGGCCCCTGTGGTTACTTTGCGGCTCTTCTTCTGGCTCAGATGGGGTTTCGCCCCTTGTTGCTCGAACGGGGACAGCCCGTGAAACAACGAACGGCGGATACGTTTGGATTTTGGCGCCGAACCGCTGGGTTCAATCCGGAATCCAATGCCCAGTTTGGCGAGGGCGGTGCCGGAACCTTTTCGGACGGGAAGCTTTACAGCCAGGTCAGTGATCCTGATCATTACGGCTGCAAAGTTCTGGAAGAACTGGTGGCCTGTGGTGCCAATCGTGAGATTCTCACGCAGCACCGACCCCATATCGGCACCTTCAAATTGGCCACGGTGGTGCGGGGCTTGCGGGCCAAAATCGAGGCGCTCGGCGGGGAGGTTCGTTTCGGCAGTCGGGTGGATCAGCTCTTGCTGGAACCTTGCGCGGGACCTCCTGGTTCAGATCATGCTTCAGGGAAGTCCCAGCGAGTGGTTGGCTTGTCCTTGGCGGATGGGACGTCCTTGCCCTGTCGTCAGGTGGTGTTGGCTCCAGGGCATTCAGCCCGAGACAGCTTCCAGATGCTTCAGCAGGCTGGCGTCGCGCTTGAAGCCAAGCCCTTTGCGGTTGGCTTTCGCATTGAGCATCCCCAAGCGTTGGTCGACGAAGCTCGCTGGGGGCTGAATGCAGGCCATCCCCTCCTCGGCGCCGCGGAATACAAGCTTGTTCACCATGCGGCCAATGGTCGCTGTGTTTACAGCTTTTGCATGTGCCCTGGCGGATTGGTGGTTGGAGCCACGTCCGAGACGGGCCGGGTGGTGACCAATGGCATGAGCCAGCATTCACGTAACGAGCGCAATGCCAACGCAGCCTTGGTTGTTCCTGTGGAGCGGGAGGACTTGGCGGCCTACGCCGCCTGGCCGGGGGACCCCTTGGCCGGTCTTGCTTTCCAGCGGGCGCTGGAACAACAAGCGTTTGTTTTAGGGGGGGCTGATTACAGCGCCCCGGTGCAGCGGCTCCAGGATTTCTTGGCCGGACGGCCCACAACGGAACTCGGTGCCATCGGCGCTTCTTATCAACCTGGCGTGTCACCAAGTGATTTACGCAGCCTTTTGCCGATGCCGATGGTGACGGCATTGCAGGAAGCTTTGCCTCTCTTTGCTCGTCGCATCAAGGGGTATGACCATCCCGATGCGTTGTTGACAGCAGTGGAAACCCGCACATCGTCTCCCCTGCGAATTCCTCGCGACGACCATTTCGAGTCGATTAATACGGTGGGTCTCACGCCTGCTGGCGAAGGGGCTGGCTACGCGGGGGGGATTCTTTCAGCAGCGATTGATGGCATTCGAGTTGCGGAGGCTGTGGGCTTGCGGCTGGGTTCTTCACTCTGAGGAGTCCGCAGCTTGACCAACGATTCCGCTCCACTGCACCGCTTTCACTTGATCGCGACGCCAGGAGTGGAAGAGGCTCGGCTCTGAAACGGTGCAGAGAGGGCAGAGACTGATCTGTTGATCTGGAATACCGCAGCGTTGTAGTTGCTCACGGGCGGCAAGACGAATATCGAGGCGACACCTGTTTGGCTCTGGATCGGGTAGAAGGATCCCCAAAGCTTCCATGTCGCTGAGCTTGAGAGAACGATTGGAATCGAGGGCTTGTCCCACCTGCTCCGCCACGGTTGTCTCAACCTGATAGAGAGCCCCACTGACGGCTGGACCAAGGGCCACAATCAGCTGTTCCGGCTTCGCTCCTCGCGTTGTTAAACGCCGAATGGCAGCAGGAAGAATGCCACTGGCGACCCCTCGCCAGCCTGCATGACAAGCGGCAACGTGACCACTCGTGGGGTCTGCAAGCAGTACGGGGGTGCAATCGGCACCGCAAACCCAGAGACTTTGGCCACCACGGTTGCTCACCAGACCATCAGCCTCAGGCCAGGGAGATGCGCTGGCTTCGTCAGCATTCAGGACTCGGTTGCCGTGAACCTGTCGGGGGCGATGGACACTCACTCCAGCCGATAGATAGGCCGCCAAGACATCAGGCCCTCGGTTTTGCCAAAGACGGGTGAAAAATCCATGTTCGAACCCTGCGGCCTGCATCGCATTTGAGGTGAGGTAGTAGCCGCCATAGCAGCCCACCCATGTCCAATGCTCCAGGGTGTTGAACAGGTTGTCGGGCTGACGGAATGGTTCGGCAGCAGTGGTCATGGTTCTGCTTGATCCCGCAGCATCCAAAACCCTTCAAAACGCTCAGCTTCTGGGGAGGTTTGAACAGCGATGAACTGCAAACCGTCAGCATGCTCTGCGGCCTGTGTCATCAGTGCTGAGACGTGGACGGCTTCCTCTGAGCTGAGATCGCTCACAAGCCAGCAGTCATCCTGACCGGCCTCCAGGAGGAGTTGGGTGCCGTCCACTTTGAGACGAACCGGTTCAATTCCACCGAGCAGTCCAGCGAGGGCTAATCCCCTGGTTTGGCTGAACAGGCGCAAGCCAGGGATGATTTGGTCATCATAAATCGTGTTGGGAACGGGGAGCAGGCCTCGGAATCCGATGGGCCATCCGGTGGCTTCACGCAAGGATGCGGCGGGAAGTTCGGCCCAATTCCAGGCATCACCACGAACGGACTCCGGTAACGGACGAGGAGGCGTACTGACCGGTGCAGGAGGGGGCGCAAGAGGACCTGCCATGTAGCCCTCTTCCTTGGGGTAGAGATCCTGTTCGCGCTCAGCGATCCAATCGAATAAGGCATAGGTGCGACGGCTTGGAACCATCTCGAGGCCTAGTTCAGAGGCAGCTCTCTGAACCATGGTGCGCATGGAGCTTCTCCAAGAACGCAGCTTTCGAGGAACGGCCCAGCCTTGCTGTTGAGCTGCCGCCATGGCTTCTGCGAGAGCGCTGCTTAACCAAGTGGAATTAACACTGCTCGCAGGACAGCGTTTTTCGAAGCGAAAACTGGTTGTTGTCCCCTCGCAGGGGGAGCTGACGATCAGCAGCTCCCAACGTTTTTTCCCATCAGGCTCGAGGATCGGTCTGGAATAGAAATCGAGTTCCCAGTCGCCTGAAAGGATTCCGTTTGAACGTTCACTCGCATCGTTCTGGATCTGTTCGGCGGACATCATCCAGCTGATTGTTCCTGTTGCTTCAGGACGTTACGAGCCCTGTTGGCTCGATCGGTTGCTTCTGCCATCACTTTGTCTTTATCGACAAGTAATTCACCAGGTTGTCCCTCCAACATGGTTGTGTTCAGGGCGATTCGGCCGCGACCAGGATCCAATTCCGTGATTAAGGCTTTGACAGCGTCGCCTTGATCGAAGATTTCGCGCATCGAGCGCATGCTGCCTCCGGTAATGGCTGATTGATGAAGAAGTCCGCTGATCCCTCCGAGATCTACGAACAGTCCATAGGGCTTGATCGCCGCCACATGGCCTTCCACCAGTTGTCCGACCTCTAGTTCTGAGAAACGGGCGGCAGTGGCAGCTCTCTTCTCGGAAAGGACCAATTTCCGCGTTTCAGAATTGACCTCGAGGAAGGCCACACCCAAGGTTTTGCCCACCAGTGCTTCATGGTTTTCACCATCCTGCAGTTGGGAACGGGGGATGAAGCCTCGTAGGCCCTCCAAATCGCAAGTCACACCACCACGGTTGAAACCGGTGACTTTCACTTGAGAAACCCTGCCCTCTTTTTCAAGCTGCTTCACCTTGTCCCAGCTTTGACGCAGGGCGAGCGCGCGGCAGCTGATGGTGACCATCCCATCAGCATTTTGTTCCCGAGTTACCAAGACTTCAATCTCAAGGCCCTTGGGGAATCTTTCCTTGAGGTTGGTGATCACTCCCAGACCACATTCGTTCTTGGGCATGAAGCCCGGGGCCTTGCCCCCGATGTCGACATAGACACCATCGCTTTCCATCCCGATGACGGTTCCTGTAACCACTTCTCCTGTGGTGCCCACCGGCTCGTTGGCATCGAGGGCTGCCAGGAAAGCACCCTCGTCAAAGTCAAAGTCGTCGACACTTCGATTGGAGGCTTTGGCAGGCCGTGGGCTGGATTTCGAGGATTTTGCATTGGAGTCGGATGGGCCAAGAAGATCAGCCATGCTCATGCCACTGAGCTCATCCGTCCCAAAGCGCAAATCGTCGTCGTCAACGGCTGATGGCTTTGCCGCCGCCGTTGACGACGTCGTTGGGGCCATGGGGGGCCTAGCCGTGGTGTTTTGAGCTATTTGCGCCGCTTTCTCTAATTCAACAGCCCGTGCGATCGCGGCATCGGCGGCCGACCTCGCTTCTTCTGCCTCACGCCGAAGGCGATCCTGTTCGTCTTTGCGACTTATATGCATCACCTGCAGGGGCTTGCGCGGAGGCTGAGCTGCCGGGCTTTGCCCTTTGCTGTCCATGGATTGTTGGCTTTCTGATCCCGCCATGGGTCTCAATGTCCTCGATGAGTCAGTCTGGCAGCAAATGGGAGGCGTGTCGGCCGATGACTGCACAAGCTCACTTGAGTCTTTCCACCACACGGCGCTTGGACAGCTTGAGTTGGCCAGAGGCGGAGAAAGCCTTACAGCAATCCGGTTCCACCGTGGTTTGGCCGATGGGCGCTTTTGAACAACACGGCCCCCATCTCCCTCTTGCCACCGATGCTCTGTTTTCTGAGCGGATCCTCGCCTCTGTGTTGTCAGAGCTCGCAGCAAATGCCCCGATTTGGAGCCTGCCCTCACAATCCATTGGATTTTCTCCAGAGCATGCAGGCTTTCCTGGAACCTTGAGCGTGTCCTCGGGCTTGTTGACCCAACTGATCATCGAGGTGGGAACGCAGTTGAGCGCCCAAGGGGTGAAGCGCTTGGTGTTATTCAACGCCCATGGGGGGCAGATTGGATTGCTTCAGGCTGCGGCAAGGGAACTTCGTGTTCAGTCGCCATCGATGGCGGTTCTTCCCTGCTTCTTGTGGAGTGGCGTACCTGGTTTGGATGCGTTGATCCCTGAGGAAGAGCTACGGGGCGGATTGCATGCCGCGCAGGCTGAGACCAGTTTGATGCTTGCTCTTGAGCCGCGGTTGGTGGGGGAGGCTCGTCCCGTCGACGGTGACCATCGCCAGCCCGCCTCTCTCGCCACTCCACCTCCTGGTTGGAGCCTGGAAGGAGCGGCTCCTACGGCCTGGTTGACATCTGACCTCAGTAGCAGTGGTGTGATCGGTGATTCACGCGCAGCCAGTGCCGAACTTGGTGAAGCCTTGGAACGCTGCCTGGTGAGCCATTGGGCCAATCTCTTTGGCAGTTTGTTGGCTAGTGATTGGCCCCTTTCTCAACCTGTTGCTGTTGTCAACTGACCCTTCAAGCACGTCTGTTGAGGTGAACACTGGTTACAGTCGACAGTATTGCTGATAACCGGAAGAGAATCATGTCATCCCTTGACTACACAGCAGTCGCTGTGCTCGACGATCAGCAGGGTTTGGCAGAGCTACCTGATTTCACGACGGATGCTTACAAGGATGCCTACAGCCGCATCAACGCCATCGTGATCGAAGGTGAGCAGGAAGCTCACGACAATTACATCTCCTTAGGCACGCTGATCCCTGATCAAGCTGAGGAACTCGCCAAGCTGGCGAAGATGGAAATGAAGCACATGAAGGGTTTCACCGCCTGTGCCAAAAATCTCAACGTTGTGGCTGATATGCCCTTCGCTCAGGAGTTTTTTGCTCCCTTGCATGGCAATTTTCAAGCCGCTCTTAAAGAGGGCAAGGTGGTGACCTGCCTGCTGATTCAGGCCCTCTTGATCGAGGCTTTCGCGATCTCGGCATATCACATCTACATCCCTGTTGCTGACCCCTTCGCGCGCAAAATTACGGAGGGGGTCGTTAAGGACGAATACACCCACCTCAACTACGGCCAAGAGTGGCTGAAGGCCAATTTCGAGGCAAGCCGCGACGAGTTGATGGAAGCCAACAAGGTGAATCTTCCGCTCATTCGCTCGATGCTTGAGCAGGTGGCTGCTGATGCTTCTGTCCTGCACATGGAAAAGGAAGATTTGATCGAAGACTTTTTGATCGCTTATCAGGAAGCCTTGAACGAAATCGGTTTCAGCTCCCGCGATATCGCTCGCATGGCGGCAGCAGCTCTTACGGTTTAACTGGGTTTTAACCTAAGGGTGTACGGATGGCGGGCGTCAATTTCGTTCCTGTCCGTTCATCCCGAACCCGACCCGTGCTTAGGTGGGTTCGAATCCCATCGCCTTATTGGTGCATGTGGTTCGGATCCCTACTTCTATGTACGACCGTCGGCAGCACATGTTTGGTCTGATCGGACATTCCACCAGTTTTGAAGCTGCTAGGCGTAAAGCTTTAGAGCTGGGTTTCGATCACATTGCAGAGGGTGATCTGGATGTCTGGTGCAGTGCTCCCCCTCAGTTGGTAGAGCATCTGGAAGTCACGAGCCTGACTGGAAAAACAATCGAAGGGGCCTATATCGATTCGTGTTTTGTGCCCGAAATGCTGAGCCGCTTCAAAACGGCAAGGCGCAAGGTGCTGAACGCCATGGAGCTAGCTCAGAAGAAAGGCATCAACATCACTGCTCTAGGCGGCTTTACCTCAATTATTTTTGAGAATTTCAACCTGCTCAAGCATCAAACCATTCGTAGCACCACCCTCGAGTGGGAGCGGTTTACGACTGGAAACACCCATACGGCTTGGGTGATCAGTCGACAGGTTGAAATCAATGCTCCTTTGCTTGGTATTGATCTCAGCAAGGCTCGGGTCGCGGTGGTGGGAGCGACAGGAGATATTGGCAGTGCCGTTTGCCGCTGGTTAACCAAGCGCACTGGAATTAAAGAGCTGCTGATGGTCGCTCGTCGGCAGCAGCCCCTGCAAGACCTGCAACAGGAATTAGGCGGAGGCCGCATCCTCAGCCTGGATGAAGCGCTTCCTGAGGCTGATGTTGTTGTCTGGGTCGCGAGCATGCCCCGCACGTTGGAAATTGATGCGGATCGACTACAGAAACCCTGTTTGATGATTGACGGTGGGTATCCGAAGAACCTTGATTCCAGGGTGGCTGGAAAAGGCGTTCACATTCTTAAAGGAGGCATCGTTGAATTTGTGTCCGATATCGGCTGGACGATGATGGAAAATGCTGAATGGCAGATGGAGAAGCCTCAGCGGCAGATGTTTGCTTGCTTCGCTGAAGCCATTCTTCTCGAATTTGAGGCTTGCCACACCAACTTCAGTTGGGGTAGGAACAACATCACCCTTGAAAAAATGGACTTCATTGGTGCTGCCTCGATGCGGCACGGTTTCACTACGCTCAACCTTCAGGGGCAGCTTCAGGCTGCCGCTGCCTGACGTTCACAGATCTGGATTTTCATGGCACGTCGCCCCCTGCTCGAGTTTGAAAAGCCCCTGATTGAGCTTGAACAGCAGATTGAGCAGATTCGCCAGTTGGCAAGGGATTCAGAAGTTGATGTCAGCCAGCAGTTGCTTCAGCTGGAAACCCTTGCTTCTCGCAGACGCGAAGAGATTTTTCAAAATCTGACTCCAGCGCAGAAAATTCAGGTTGCTCGCCACCCTCATCGTCCGAGCACTCTGGATTTCATTCAGATGTTCTGCGACGACTGGGTTGAGCTCCATGGTGACCGTCGCGGGAGCGACGACCAGGCTCTAGTGGGTGGCCTCGGTCGGTTGGGTGATCGCTCGGTGGTCTTATTGGGCCATCAAAAGGGGCGTGACACCAAGGAAAACGTGGCTCGTAACTTTGGGATGGCGACCCCAGGTGGTTATCGCAAAGCCCTGCGATTGATGGAGCATGCCGATCGTTTTGGCCTGCCCATTCTTGCTTTTATCGACACGCCTGGTGCCTATGCAGGCCTGCTGGCTGAGGAGCAGGGCCAGGGGGAGGCGATTGCCGTCAACCTTCGCGAGATGTTCCGCCTGAGAGTGCCCATCATCGCCACGGTGATTGGGGAAGGGGGATCTGGCGGTGCTCTTGGAATCGGTGTTGCTGACCGTCTGCTGATGTTCGAACACAGCGTCTACACGGTGGCGAGTCCTGAGGCATGCGCCTCGATTCTGTGGCGTGATGCAGCGAAAGCACCGGAAGCAGCGGCGGCTTTGCGCATCACCGGCAAAGACTTACTCAGCCTTGGCGTGGTGGATGAGGTGCTTGCAGAACCGTCAGGTGGAAACAATTGGGCCCCACTTGAGGCAGGAGCAACGCTGCGGGAAGCTCTCGAACGAAATCTTGCTGAGCTTTCAGCACTCCCGCACCAAGAATTGCGGGATCAGCGTTACCGAAAGTTTCGGGCGATGGGCCGCTTCCTTGATCCCACCGCGTCAGATGCTGATTCAGCTTCTTAGGATTGCCGGGATCGCTGAGGCTCATTGCCCTCTGTACTAATTACCGGAGCATCACGCGGCATTGGCCGCTGTACTGCCTTTACGTTTGCTGAAGCTGGCTGGGATCTCATCCTTCTGTCGCGAGACGAAGCATCTCTTCAATCCCTAGCGACTGAATTGGCTTCAACGGGTCAACGCATCGTGCACGGAGCTGTTGATCTCACCAAACCTGAGGAGATCGCTCCAGGGGTGGCAACCTTGCTCGGTCAGGGGCTTACACCGTCTGTACTGATTAACAACGCAGGCGCTGCTTGGACCGGAGGGCTGCTCGAGATGCCCTTGGATCGCTGGAATTGGCTGATGCAACTCAACCTCACCAGCGTGTTTCAGATGTGCGCTGCTGTGGTTCCTGCCATGCGTCCTCAAGGCGGACTTGTGATCAACATCAGTAGCCATGCCGCACGAAATGCTTTCCCGAACTGGGGGGCGTACTGCACGGTGAAGGCCGCCTTAGCCAGCTTCACGCGCTGCCTTGCTGAAGAGGAAAGGGCGCACGGGATTCGTGCCTGCACGCTCACCCTCGGTGCTGTTGACACGTCACTTTGGGATTCTCCAACGGTTCAGAGCACGTTTGACCGGCGTGCCATGCTTCCAGTCGAGCAAGCTGCTGTTACGCTTCTTCATCTTGCGCAGCAACCGTCCACACAAATTATTGAAGACCTCACTTTGATGCCAGCTACTGGTGCCTTTTAAAACACCCCTGACATGACTTCTACAATTCCAGCTATCTCCAACGGCACTTTGACTTCACTGAATGCTGAAGTTCAACCCGTTTCTCAGAGAATTCGCCAGCGTCTCATCGATCAGGGTGTTTCTTTCCTGGCAAATGACAACGTTGCGGCATTCATCCAAACCGGTGAGCTCGATGAACTCGAGATAGAGGTTGCTGATCGTGTCAGGGAGCTTCTGCGCAGCCTGGTCATTGATATCGAAAATGATCACAACACAGCTGAGACGGCCGAGCGTGTGGCTCGGATGTATCTCCGTGAGGTGTTTAAGGGTCGCTATCACCATCAACCCAAGGTGGCGAGTTTCCCCAACGTCAAGCAGCTCGACGAGATCTATACCGTTGGCCCCATCACCGTTCGCTCTGCCTGCTCCCACCACCTCGTCCCAATCATGGGGAACTGTTGGATCGGCATTAAGCCTGGCGATCGTGTGATTGGTCTCTCCAAGTTCACCCGTGTGGCTGATTGGGTGTTCTCAAGGCCGCACATCCAAGAGGAAGCGGTGATGATCCTTGCTGACGAAATTGAACGGCTCTGTGCTCCTCAAGGTTTGGGCATCATCATCAAGGCTCAGCACTACTGCATGAAATGGAGAGGTGTGCGTGAACCGCAAACCAGCATGGTGAATTCAGTGGTTCGTGGTGATTTCCGTCATGACCCGAGCCTCAAGCAAGAATTTTTCGAGCTTGTGCGCCAACAGGAAGCCATGCTCAGCACCTGATTGGTCGTTTGAGCTGAGGGTGATCAGTGCGGTTGAACCGGTTTTATGGAATCGGACCGATCACGTTGCTGCTCACCCGCTGAACTTGGCCATCGCTGGTTGCAACGACCAGCACGGCCATGATTTCTGAGCCTTTGTCGTCTTGGCTGATTTGATAGGTTTCCTCGCTGCGATCAAAGACGAGTTTCCAATGGCCATCCCCTTGGCGTTGGTACCAGTGAATACGAACGCTGTTGATTTGTTCTCCTTGGAGATCAAATTTGGTCTTGATGAGTTGTCCTTCTCTCGCCTCTCCGATCAGGACGAATTGTTTTAGTCCTTGGATCGTTTGTTTGATCCGACCTTCCGCCTGGACGTCTGTTGAGATTTCCTTATTGAGAACATTGATTTGCTGTTGAGGATCTGCTGCTAAACCAGGCACGCATTGCAAACTCCCGCCTTCGAGGCGACAACCTGGAAGCATTCCTTGCGCTTGCGTGGCTGCAGGTAAAAGACTGATCCACGCGAGAAGACATACAGATGCTGCAGCCCGATAGGCCATGGAAATTGGTTTTATTGATGGCAACTTATTGCCGAAGTGGTCTGTTGTCATGAACGGCTTGAACAAGGGCGCGAACTTTGTCCAGGTCTTTCACTCCCGGCTTCGCTTCCAGTCGGCTTGAGGCATCGAGTCCATAGGGGGAAACCAGCCCGAGAAGGTCAGGGACCCATTCGGCGCTGATTCCTCCAGCCAACCACCAAATGGTGTTGGGTTTGAGCTGGTCATGCAAGTGGGTAAACCAGCTTGGGTCCAGGCGATGGCCGGTGCCGCCAAGTTGATCAGGGCTCCAGGCATCCAGTAACAGGGCATCAATATGGGATTCAAAGGAGCTCAGTTCACTCAAATCTTGTTCTGTGCGCAGTCTCAGAGCTTTCCACCAGCGCACTGATGGATGCTGCTGCTTCAGCTGAAGGCAGCGCTCTGGCGTTTCCGATCCATGCAGTTGAACGATCGTTGGTGCCCCATCGCCTTGAAGCGCGCTTTGGATGGCTTGATCGGAGGGATCCGCGACAACCCAGACGCGCTCGACGTCTGGATGCCGCTTTTTCAATTCCGCAAAGATGGCACGTCGGAGCGGCTCCGCGGCGAATCGGGGTGTTTTGTCCACGCCGATCACGCCGATCGCCTGCACTCCCATCGCTGCGATCGAACAGGCTTGAGAGCGATCGGTGAGCCCACAGATCTTCAGAGCGATAGCCGCATCGGACATTCGATCGAGGTGCTCGGGTGGCTCCTTTCTAGGATTGAGTCATCGGGCCACGGCAGTGCCCAAAGGAGGAGCCCATGGGCGAAGGCTGGCAGCTGATGCAGATTCGCGGCATTCCGCTGAGGGTTCACCCCAGCTGGTTCATCATTTTGGTGTTGTTCACCCTTGCTTTTCAGCAACAGGCCGCGGCTCTTCCAGAAGGGTCTGGTGCGCCAGTCCTTAGCTGGTTGTTGGGTTTGGCCACGGCACTCCTGCTGTTTGTCTCCGTGCTTTTGCACGAACTGGGCCATTCCCTTGTCGCCTTAAGGGAAGGAGTCAAGGTGAACAGCATCACGCTGTTTTTGCTTGGTGGCGTTGCTCGCGTGGAACGGGAATGCTCCACGCCGATGGGATCGTTTCGGGTGGCCGCGGCTGGACCAGCCGTCAGCTTTGCTTTGGCTGGTTTGCTATTGGCCAGTCAGCACGCTGCAACCCATGCCAATCCATTGCTGGGCAATCTTGTTGGTCAGCTTGGTGCACTGAATTTGGTCTTGGCAGTGTTCAATCTTTTGCCGGGATTGCCCCTTGATGGAGGCTTGATCCTTAAAGCGCTTGTGTGGCAGTTCACGGGGAGCCAACGCCGCGGGATTCAGGTGGCGACGGCCACGGGGCGGCTTCTCTCGCTGAGCGCGATCATGATTGGGGTTTATATCTTCCTTCGTGGTGGGGGATTCACAGGCCTTTGGCTTGTGATGTTGGGTTGGTTTGGCATGGGAGCTTCGCGCTCCCAGTCTCAGACCCTGGCGCTGCAGCAGCTCTTGATCAATTTGCGGGTAGGACCTGCCTCCTCCAAGCGTTACCGGGTGTTGGAAGCCGATCAAAGCTTGCGCAGCCTGAGCCAAATGCGCCTGAGAGGAGCTGAGTCGGAGAGCGATCTGATGCCCGACTGGGTGCTTGTTTGCCGGTCTGGGCGCTGGCTCGGATACGTCACTGATCAGCCACTCAAAGACCTCTCCGTTCAGTACTGGGATCGACAGACCGTGGGGGAGCATATGCGACCGCTGGCTGAACTTCCCTCTCTTCAAGAGTCGGCTCCCCTGTGGAAGGCCGTTCTCGCACTCGAGCAAAGTGAGCATGGACGATTGCTTGTGACTGGTGCTGCTGGTCTGCCCTCCGGAACTCTCGATCGCAGTGATGTGGGCGAAGCGGTTTTGAAGGGGCTGTCCCTCAAATTGCCGCCCCCCCTGCTCGAAGCCTCTAGGCGCCGCAATGACTATCCCTTTGGCTTACCGCTTCTCCAGGCGGTCATGTCGATGCGTGCCTCGGGATTGTTGGATGAGACCTCGGATTCGTTGACTTCATAACCAGCTGCCCGTTCGCTGATCAGCTGCCGCTCCTTGCTGCTGATTGGCGTCACGTCCCAGCTGAGTCCTGGCCAAAGCTCGGCAATGGCTTCGGTCAGAGCCGCTTCCACGCTGGCCGCCGACGGTGCGCAGGGCTGCCAGCAGGGTGGAGCCGTTCCAAAGACGTCTTCCCAAAGCTGTTGGGACGGGGCCAAGGGGATTTCACCGTGCTGCAGCAGGTGCCCCCTCTGCCAAAACTGGGCGCTGCCGATGCGTTTATGCCCTGCAGGATCGACTAAATCCGCCGTGGTGGCGCTGGCGAAGCAATTTCGGCTTCCAGCGAGGGCAGGTTCATCTCCTGGGTGAAGCTCTAGGCCGAGTCGGGCTAATCCAGATGCGATCCAGCGGTTCACCCGGCCATAGGCTTCGCGGCGTTGTCGGGGTGGATGCGGCCAGATCAAGGCGTAGGTGAGTCCACCACCATGCAGGACAGCGCCTCCACCGCTGGGGCGACGGACCATGGCTAAGCGTCCGCTTTTCACCAGATCGAACCAATGATTCGACCGTAGTGTTTGATGGCGCCCCAGTGACAGCCAGGACCCTTCCCAGAGATAGAAGCGGAGCACGGGGCCAGGGTTGTTTGTGGTTTGGCACTGTTCCAGCAACAGGGCGTCAAAGGCCATATGGTCTGGACCTTGGCCGGCGACAGCTGGGATCAGTCGGCCGTGGGTTTCGAACTCAGACCGGCAGGATGCAGGAATCGACATGGCCGGAATGGAGATTGTGGATTGGCTCCTGGTGGTGCCTCTGGGACTGCTTGCCGGGGGCTTGGCTGGTCTGCTGGGGATTGGCGGTGGGTTGATTTTCGCTCCTCTGTTGCTCTGGATGGGATTAACACCCCATCAGGCTCTGGCGACAAGCACCTTCGCCATTGTGCCGACGGCGATCAGCGGCACGGCTACCCATCTGCGCGCGCGAACGGTGCCTGCTCCGGCTGGATGGGCCATTGGCATCGCCGCTTTTGTAACGGCCCTGGTCTTCAGTCGCTTGGGGCGCTTGGTCGATGGATGGCACTTGTTAGCGCTGCAATCACTTCTTTATTTGTTTTTGGCTTGCACGATTCAGTCACGCTCCAATGATTCGGGGTCAGATACGGATCAGACGTTTTCGTTGCCAGGACTGACCGCCGTGGGTGGCTTGGCAGGATTTGCCGGTGGAATGTTGGGCTTGGGCGGCGGCCTCGTGATGGTGCCCGTGATGGTGCGGGGGTTGGCCGTCCCGATTCGACTCGCGATCCGATTCAGCACGGTGGCAGTGGCCTGTTCCACCGCAGCGGCGTCTCTTCAGTTTCTTTCTGAAGGGAGAGGGCAACCCACGCTGGGCCTGATTCTGGGTGGAGTGGCTGCAGTGGGCGCTCAGTGGAGTGCCTCGCGCTTGGACGATGTGAGGGCTGATCGGCTGGCCTGGATGCTGCGCGGCCTGGCCATTCTGTTGGCGTTTGATAGTGCTCGCAGAGCATTCCAGCTAGCGCTCCTTGGGTGATTCTGGGGCCAACGCCCGCTTCCCAGATGGTTTGACTCAGATGTTGAACTCCAGGCCGTGAGGGCAAGCACTGGTACAGGCGGCCAGCAGGAAGCCGATCACCATCCACGCGCGATCTTCCTCAGCGTTGATCAAGGAGAGTCCAGAACGCGGCATCCACTTCGTAGCCAATGGTGGCGGCCATCTGGAGCAAGTTGCCCCGCTGGGATTGGGGAAGGTGTTTCCCCAGGTGATCGAGAAGCATGAACCGGTGGGTGATCCAGATCTCCAGGGCTTGAGGGTCGAAGCGAATCCCTTCACTGGGACTGAAGTCGTGGGGGACCACCATCGCCACGTGTTGGATCAGGCTTCCGCCAGATCGCTCCAGCACGAGAGGGAGCCAGGGGTGCACGGCATCGGCCCTGAGGGCCCAAAGTCGGGGCTCCGGGCATTCACTCAGCTCTCTGGGATCGTCGGCATCCCGCGGCCAGTTGTACTGCAGCTCTAACCCCGCACCATCGATGAGAAGATCTGTGAGCGGCCGTTCCATCCATGGGTTCAGCGCCCTGAGATCAAGCGTCTGAATGGCAACGGCATCGACAACAACGGGTTGCGTTCGGCTTTGGGCATCCATGGGGGTGTGACAGGCCTTTGCGAATGATGGCTTGTCGAGGGGGTGAGGAGAAAGAATGGAGGAGCGTTACGCATCCGTCATGGTCAGTTCTATTACTCAAACTGAGATTTTCATCGCTTTAGTGGTGGCTGCTCATGCCGGCGTGTTGGCTGTTCGCCTTTGTGTGAGCCTGTATCGGGCGTGAACGGACGTATGGGTTGAGCGATGGGCTCTTGCAGTCTTTCTCCGCTGCGTTAAAAGTGCATATGACTAAGGCAGCTTCATCGCCAACACGACAACGATCCAAGTCATCTGATCTCTTCGCTAAGGAACCGGTCGATGCTGTGACCCGTGCCGCCCTGATTCAAAGTCAGGGCGATCGCAGAGACATGCTGTGCAGTGGCCTGGCATTAGCTGTGAAAATTGGTCTGATCAGCCTTGGTGGCGTCAGTCTTGTCAGGCTTTCGATGGCTTATCAGGAGCGCTTAGATCGCCATGGAGAGCTGGCTGCTGTCGTGGATGTGGAGACCAACAAGCTGCGTGGCCTACAGCAACAGTTTGACCGTTTGTTCACCCTCGGCGGCAGAGACCGCCTGATGGATGAACAGGATCAATGGATTGCTCCAAACCGTCTGCGCATTATCTGGCGCTGAAGCCGTGGCTCTTTGAGTGACTCTTTGAGATTCGCCGCCAACGATGCTTGAAAGGTCAAACTGGGATCAGATAAAGGCATCTCGCGATGGGAACCCCAGGCTCCGTTCTCATTACTGGAACAACCTCTGGTGTGGGCTTGAATGCCACGCAGGCGTTGGTTCGTCAGGGATGGACCGTGATCACGGCCAATCGGAACCCTCAGCGTGCTGCTGGCGCTGCTGATCGGCTGGACATTCCCCGCGATCGCCTGCATCACATCCTGATGGATTTAGGAGATCTCGAGAGTGTCCGCCACGGGGTGGAGAGCCTTCCCGGCGGGGTGGATGCTTTGGTTTGTAATGCGGCGGTTTACGAGCCGAAGTTGAAACAGCCCAAGCGCTCGCCACAGGGGTATGAACTGTCGATGGCCACCAATCACTTGGGCCATTTCTTGTTGATTCAGCTTCTTCTTGATCGCTTGAAGGCGTCTACCCATCCCTCAAAACGGATTGTCATCCTTGGCACAGTGACCGCTAATTCCAAGGAACTTGGAGGGAAAATCCCCATTCCAGCTCCAGCTGATCTTGGTGACCTCTCAGGTTTCGAAGCCGGCTTCCTCGATCCAATCGCGATGGCGAATGGCCAAAAATTTAAGCCCGGAAAGGCTTACAAAGACAGCAAGCTGTGCAACATGATCACCACTCAGGAACTTCATCGACGGATCCACGCGGATACCGGAATTAGCTGCACGTCTCTCTATCCAGGTTGTGTGGCTGACACGCCTTTATTTCGAAACACCCCGAAGGCATTTCAAGTGATTTTTCCTTGGTTTCAAAAAAAGATTACGGGAGGATATGTCTCTCAGTCTCTAGCTGGTGAGCGGGTTGCGATGGTGGTGGCGAATCCTGACTTCAGCCAGTCAGGTGTGCATTGGAGTTGGGGCAATCGTCAAAAAAAGGATGGCAAGCAATTCAGCCAAGAATTGTCCGACAAGGCGACAAATCCAGATGTCGCCCGTCGGGTTTGGGAGCTTTCAATGAAACTCGTGGGTCTCTGATCAGTCGAAACCCAGAAGGTCAAAGATCTCCCTGTCTTTGAGGGACACGGCTTCCAATGGTTCAACATTATTGAGCATATTGCTGGCCAAGCGGATGTACTCCTCTTGAACAGCTTTCACGCCATCCTCGTTTTCGTCCATCTCGAAAATGGTGCATTTTTTCAGGCGTGAACGTCGAATAGCATCCACATCCTTGAAATGAGCCATCGTGCGTAGGCCCGTTTTTTCGTTGAATTTATCGATCTGGTCCGTATCAACGGAGCGATTGGCCACGACGCCTCCGAGGCGCACCTTGTAGTTTTTCGCCTTGGCTTGGATCGCTTGCACGATTCGGTTCATCGCGAAGATGGAATCAAAATCGTTTGCGGTCACGATCAAGCAATAGTTCGCATGTTGAAGGGGTGCAGCGAAGCCACCACAAACCACGTCGCCAAGCACATCGAAGATCACGACATCGGTGTCTTCGAGAAGATGGTGCTCCTTCAGCAGCTTCACGGTTTGGCCGGTGACGTAACCGCCGCAACCGGTGCCTGCGGGCGGCCCTCCGCTTTCGACGCATTTCACGCCGTTGTAACCCGTGAACATGAAGTCCTCGGGGCGGAGTTCTTCGCTGTGAAAGTCCACCTCTTCGAGGATGTCAATCACCGTTGGCACCATTTTGTGGGTGAGGGTGAATGTGCTGTCGTGCTTGGGGTCACAGCCGATCTGGAGCACGCGTTTACCTAGTTTTGAAAACGCGGCAGATAGGTTGGAGGAGGTGGTGGATTTGCCAATGCCACCCTTGCCATAGACGGCAATGACAAGAGCTCCCTCTTCAATTTTTGTCCCTGGGTCCTGATGGACCTGAACACTGCCGTCACCATCCGCTGGACGGGTGAGAGTTGTGGTCATGCAGAGACCTGCTTCATGGGTGTTGTTTTCATTTAACTTCAGCAAGCTTGAACAGTCAGCTTTCAATTCATGATCGAAACATCAGGACTGATGGTGTTGAAAGACTGACGAGGATTGGGCAAATTGGCATGAAAATAGCTGGGCTAATGAGTACAAAGACTCAGCCGCTCATGCCTCGTTGCAGGTAAGCAATTGCGGCTAAAAATGGTTGTGCGAATGGTTAGGCGCTGAAGTGGGCTTTCGCGTCGTACAGCGTTTCGCTGTCGATTTGGTTGCGCCCAGTGGATTTTGCAAAGGCCTCGGTGTTTCGGCGTACTTTTCCTCGAACGAAGAAGGGGATCTTTTTCAGCTCCGCTTCCCCATCAGCAGTCCAGACCAGCTCCTCCGTGAGGGTGCTGACCGCTACCTCCGTTTCTGCAGCCGCTCCAGAACCTCCTGCATGACCGAGATGGCTTTGGTGGCCATCGACGAACTCAAAATCGTGCCGGAACATGCCGATCAGGTGTTCCTCTAAGCCCATCATGAGCGGGTGCACCCAGCTGTCGAAGATCACGTTCGCTCCTTCCCAGCCCATTTGAGGACTGTTGCGGGCAGGGACGTCTTGGACATGCATCGGCGTGCTGATCACTGCACAGGGGAGCCCGAGTCGTTTGGCGCTGTGTCGCTCCATTTGGGTGCCGAGCACCAGTTCAGGTGCTGCTGCGGCCATCGCTGCCTCCACCGCGAGGTAATCGTCACTGATGAGGGCCTCAATCCCCATGGCTTTCGCTGCTGCTCGCACGGGTCGAGCCATTTCTCTGCTGTAGGTGCCTAAGCCCACCACTTCAAAGCCCAGTTCGTCCTTGCAGATGCGCGCTGCTGCCAAGGCATGCGTTCCATCTCCAAAGATGAACACCCTTTTCCCCGTGAGGTAGGTGGAGTCCACAGATTCGGAGTACCAGGGCAGCCTTGACTGACGAATCCCCTCTTGAGGGGAAGGTGGTGTCATCCCCAGAAGATTGTGAACCTCAACGAGGAAATCATGGGTTGCGCCAATTCCAATCGGCACGGTGGTGGTGAAGGGGATGCCAAAACTGCGCTCGAGCCAAGCGCAGCTTGATTCGGCGATCTCTGGGTAGAGGCACACATTCAGATCGGCTTCAGGGAGTCGATGCACATCTGCCACGGTGGCTCCTAATGGAGCGACAACTCCGACATCGATGCCATGGAGATTCAGCAGCCTTTGAACTTCGAGGACATCGTCGCGACAGCGGAAGCCGAGCAACGACGGTCCCAGCAGATTGACGCGGGGACGACGCCCCTGCTGCTGCCATGCCTTGGGGTCATGCTTTAGCTCAGAGGGAGCTTGATCTTTCAGCAGGGACCGAACCAATTGATAGAGGGTTTCGGCGGCGCCCCAATTCTCTTTTTTGCTGTAAGCCGGCAGCTCTAAATTCACGATTGGCAGGTTCAAGCCCATGCCAGCTGCTAAGGCACCAGGTTGGTCCTGAATTAATTCCGCCGTACAGCTTTCACCAACCAAAAGGGCATCGGGTTGGAAACGATCAACGGCTTCGCGCACGTGGCGCTTCACCAGCTCG
>Ga0208543_1000020_pt1 | contig 51875 bp, 51 predicted proteins | sample DEB08_DNA_14_FD_185497 | JGI IMG/M metagenome (GOLD analysis project Ga0208543, IMG submission 185497) | Aqueous microbial communities from the Delaware River and Bay under freshwater to marine salinity gradient to study organic matter... | ecosystem: Environmental > Aquatic > Marine > Coastal ...
CCGACGAGCTCAAGCGCCTGATGAAAGAGTTTGAAAAGGAACTCGCCATCCTCAAGGGCCGTGTTGACGGACTTGAGGCCCGCGTTGGCGAACTGGAAGCCACTCAGTTCTCCACCACCACCAAGCTGAAAGGTGTAGCCACCTTCGTGATCGGTGCTAACAGCTTCGGCGGCAACGCTAAGAATGCAGACGGAACCAAGCGTGCTGATGCTGCTGCCGCTCAGTCTGGTGCTGTGAGTTTCAACTACGACCTCCAGATAACTCTCGACACGAGTTTTACCGGTAAGGACCTTTTCCGCACCATGCTCCGTGCCGGGAACTTCGGTAACTCTGCCTTTGGTGGTGATGGCTATGTCGGTCTTGATGCCTTGGAGATTGCGTTTGAAGAGCCTTCAGGTGCAGACAGCCTTGGTGTAGAACGTATTTATTATCAATTTCCTATTGGTGCGGGCTTCACTGCAACTGTTGGTGCTTATGTGCAACAGGACGACCTGCTGGCTGTATGGCCAAGTGCGTATCCAATAGATACCGTCCTGGATTTCTTCACCTACGCCGGTGCTCCTGCGACCTACAACTCTGCCCTCGGAGCCGGCGGTGGTCTTTGGTGGCAATCTAATGACTTCATGATCAGTGCTAATTATCTGAGCACCAACGGAGCATTTTCAAATTCTGGGAATGCTTCAGCTGGTCTTTTTGACAACAAGTGTGGTGACGGCACCGGCGGCATTGCTACCGATTGTGCTGGTTCCAACGGAACCGTTCAGATTGCTTACGCTCCTGAAAATTGGGGTTTGGCAGCTGCTTACAACTACACCTCCAAAAATGCTGGCACTCTCTATGCCGGTAACGGCACTCCATTGGCCAATTCGTTCACCAGCAACGGAAATAATTCTTCCGTTGGTCTGAGTGCTTGGTGGTCCCCAGAAGAAGCCAGTTGGTTCCCCAGCATCAGTGCTGGTTGGGGCTACAACAGCATCACTAATGGCGACGACACCTTCGTCTTCCGTTCTGCAACCACCCAGTCCTGGTACGTGGGTCTTCAGTGGGCCGACGCCTTCATGAAGGGCAACACCTTGGGTATGGCCGTTGGTCAGCCCACCTTCGTGACAGACGTTGAGTACCGCAACGACTTCGATGGGAATTCGAACTTCGTTGCCGACGGGAACTACGCCTGGGAGTGGTGGTATCAGTTCCAAGTCACCGACAACATCTCTGTGACTCCTGCGATCTACTACCTCAGCCGCCCTTATGGCGATCTGACCAATGGCCAAAGCCGTGAATTCGGTGACGACCGTCAGGACAATTCCAGCGACACTCAGTTCAACAACTTCGGTGGCCTCCTGAAGACCACCTTCAAGTTCTGATCACTGAAAGACTGATCCATCATTAGAGGAATTTTTTGTTATTTACTTTCCCGTATTGTAACTGCAATATGGAATTTTTAATGTACAATCGGATTCTAAAGTGATTGTTTAAGGTCTACGCCTAGTCGCAAAAGCCTATCTAGCGTCGTTTCTGTTGGTGGCTTACTCCTTAATCGTGTTAGCCGCTGCTTTGGCTTGAACGATCACCTCTGGAGGAAGGGAGATGTAGCCCAGTTCGGGTGCTTTCGCCTGTGATTCCTCCGACAACATGTAATCAAAGGTTGATTTGAGTACATCCGTGTTGGCTCCGTTGCCGTTGGCGTAAGCCAGTACCCAGGTGAAGGTCACGATGGGATATCCATTCTCTGGATTGGCATTGCTACCGATGAGATTGGGCCCGAGGTCGATGGAACCCAGGGCACGATTTGCCGTGGCATTGGTTGGCACCACTTTCTCTCCGGAGCCGTTTTGAATGGCAGCCGCTTGTAAATCCCCTTTGACATAGGCCAGCTCGACGTAGCCAATCCCACCATCAATCTGGGTGAGTTGAGCGGCGACACCCTCGTTCCCTTTGGCTCCGACGCCTGTAGGCCATTGAACAGATTTACTGGCGCCTACAGCGTTGCTCCATTCCGGACTGATGGCAGAAAGGTGCTTTGTGAAGTTGTAAGTGGTGCCAGAGCCATCGGAGCGATGCACCACTTTGATGGCTTTGGATTGGCAGCCCAACTCCTTGTAATCACGAATCTTGCCTAAAAAGATTCCAGCAAGTTGCTCTCGCGTGAGCTTCAATTCACAGCCTGGATTGTGATAGGCCACCGCGATGGCGCCTGCTGTCATCGGGATCTGGACGACGCCGCGACTCACTTTGGCAATGGCTTCGGCTTGCATTGGCTTGTCAGAAGCGCCGAAGTCAATGGTGCCTGCAGTGAATTGACGGACTCCTGCACCTGATCCAACGGATTGGTAATTGACCTGAATTCCTTGAGGTGCCAGATCTTGGAACCAGCGTTGGTAAATCGCAGCGGGAAACGATGCCCCTGCGGCTGATAGTCGGCCTTGTTGTTTGCCAGTTCCCTGATCGCTCGAGGAGCAGGCAGCAAGACTGAACGCGGCAGCAACGCTGATCAGTGCAGTACTTGAGGGGTTCAAGAAACGTCGACGCATGAGGTCGAAGGAGCGATTTACTTGCATGTCATCTCTACATCTGAGGTGTCAAAGACCAATAAAGACTGAGATTTGCTGACCAACCCAGTCTGCCGTAGCAGGCGCCAAAAGAACTCCGTTTCGATAATGCCCGCTGGCCAGAATCAAGCCTGGCTCCAACACCTCGAGCAATGGTGCTGGCTGTCCAGAGGGTCTGGCCCTGAGGCCATGCCATTGATCGATCACCTCGGCCTGTTGCAGCCAGTGGGGTGCCAGGCCATCCAATCGCCGCATGATCGCAGGCTCCTCAGTGGAAGGTTCCTCGCCTTGTTCCAGGGTTGCTCCAAGCCAAAGACGGTTGTTGCCATGGCGAATCAGATTGACTCCATTGCAAACCAGCACTGCTGGCCAGTGATCCCATGCCTTGCTGGGGGCCGAGACTTGAAGATCCAGCACCTGGCCAAGCACTGCCTCCATTGGATAGTCGTGCCCAAGAGGTTGGAGCAACAACGCACTGGCCAAGGCTGCGCAGAGCACAACAACGGCGCAGTCGATGGTGCGGTCTGTGCCCAGCTCCAGGTGCCAGCGGTTTTCCCCCCCGATGCTCGTTCGATGGAGTTTTGTCACGCGAGCCGGTAAAAGCCCGACCTTTTCTGCCTTGAGGCTGCGTCTCAGCGCCCGTTGCAGGGCAAGGGGATCAATCCGCCCGTCATGTTTGGAAAGCAATCCTCCATGCCCAGGATTGGGCCAGGGGACTGGATGGGACTCCGTGCTCACTGAGCTGAAGCTTTCGAGCCCAAGGTCATGGCGTTGATTGGCCAAAGCCTCCATGCGTTCTGCCTCCACAGGGTCAGAAGCCAGTTGGATCAGAGATGAGTGGAGCTGCAGGGGCGACTCCGGATGATTCAGCCTCTCCACCCATTGAGGCCAAAGCTCCATGCTGCGTTGACGCAGGCGCCAAGCACGTCCGCTTGATCGACGAAAAACGTTCCCCATCAGCACGCCAAGCGAAGCGGTCGTGCCATTGAGGGATTGGTCAAGGTCGTTGCTGCGCTGAATCGGCGCGTCTAAGGACGGGTCGATCAACGTGACGGTGTGTCCTTGACGGGCCAGATGCCAAGCCGTGCCGGCGCCGACGGCACCAGCACCAATCACGGCAACCGAGGTAATCAGCTCAATGCTTCGGCGGGAATGACGCGGGCGTAATTAGCAAAACCCGTTGCAACGGATGTGTAGGACTTTTGCAAGCGTGTTCCGTCTTGGAGACGGGCGGCCTCATCCACATCAGCGAGAGCTTCTTTGAGCTTTGTTGCCAACTTGTTGGCTTCAGGCCGGTCGTTTGGAAGGAGGCGCTGATTGATGTACAGCATCTCGCGACCGACCTCTTGCATGGGTCCGTGAATCAGGTTGCGGGTAAAGGTCCAATCGCGCTGATTAACAAGGGCTGCCAGATCTGGGAGACGTTCCTGGGCTTGCGTGAATCCCTCGGCTTGCCTACGGATGACTGCCATGTCTTCAGGGCTAATCGTTGCGGGCTTGGCATTGCCATTGCCGCTGCAGGCCGCGAGGCCGAAGCAGAGGCACACGCAGAGGCAAAACGCAGCGAGGCGACGCAGGGCGCTCAGCATGGGGATCGGTAGAGAAGGGAGTCCGCGAGTTTACCTGCGTAATTCCGTTCCCAGAGCAATGACTGCCAAGAGAGAATGAACTTGTGAATATCTACTGCGCGTGAACGGCTCAACGGTCATCCTTCAACTGATCTGTCCTGATCGGTCAGCACTTGTGAGTGAGCTGGCTGGTTGGGTGGCGGCCAACGGTGGCAACATTCGCCACGCTGACCACCACACCGACTCGGGTGCAGGGTTGTTTTTAAGTCGGATTGAGTGGGAGCTTGATGGCTTCGGGTTGCCTCGGCACGCAATTGAGCCAGCGGTTTCTGCCCTTGCGGAGCGGCTCGGCGGTGAGGCCCAGCTCCATTTCTCCGATGAGTTGCCCCGTGTTGCGATCTTTGTGAGTAAACAGAGCCATTGTCTGCTGGATTTGCTTTGGCGCTCTCGCAGCGGTGAATTGCCGATGGAGGTTGCGTTAGTGATCTCCAATCATCCCGATTTGGAACCACTGTGTGGTGATTTTGGTGGGCGATTTGTGCACGTACCGGTCACTCCGGCAACCAAGCGGGACGCGGAAAACCGCGTTCTTGACCTTCTTGAAGAGCAAAGTATTGAACTCGCTGTGTTGGCGAAATACATGCAAGTGCTGAGTGGCGATTTTTTAGAGCGCTTCTCCCAGGTGATCAATATCCATCACTCATTCTTGCCTGCGTTTAAAGGTGCTCAGCCGTATCACCGCGCCTGGGACCGGGGCGTGAAGTTGATCGGTGCCACGGCGCATTACGTCACCGAAGACTTAGATGATGGTCCGATCATTGAGCAAGCCACCCTGTCTGTGAGTCATCGCGATGAGGTGGAGGATTTGATTCGTAAGGGCCGGGACACGGAGCGATTGGCCTTGGCCCGGGCTCTGCGCTTGCATCTCTGCCGGCAGGTCATGGTGTATCGCGGCCGGACGGCGGTGTTCGCGTGATCCAGCGCATCGATGCATCCCGCCCGCCCCAAGCGTCGCGCTGGGGTTGGCGATGTTTCCAGATTGGCTTGTTCTTGCTGCCCTCTTCGGCGCTGCTGGCCAGCTTGTTGTTGTTTCCCTCTCTGCTCATGAGCAGTTGGAGGAGTGAGCGTCCGTTTTGGCGTGACCCCTGGAACGCGCCTTTGTTTTTGGCGTCCTTGTTGATGGTGATTGGATGCTTCGGTTCCTATTCCGGGTCCCTGGCCTGGGTCGGCATGGGGAACTGGTTGCCTTTCTTTTGGGCGTTTTGGGGGTTTCAGCCCTACGTCAGTTCGGCTGAGGCACGCCGTCGTTCTGCGCTTTGGTTCGTGGCCGGTAGCTTCCCCGTGGTGTTGACAGGTTTGGGACAACTTTGGTGGGGCTGGCAAGGTCCCTGGCAAGTCCTGGGTGGTTCGATTATCTGGTTCATGACTCCTGGTGGTGAACCGGAGGGTCGCCTGTCTGGACTGTTTGATTACGCCAATATCGCTGCAGCCTGGTTGGCCCTGGTTTGGCCGTTGGCGCTTGCAGCACTGATTCAACCGGGCCTGAGCAAGCTGCGGAGAAGTGTTGTTCTTGGTTTGGTGGCCGCTTTTGTGACGGCCCTTGTGCTCACCGAGTCGAGGAATGGCTGGGGCGCGTTGGTGCTGGCGCTTCCGATTGTGTTGGGTCCGATCAGCTGGCCTTGGCTGGTGCCACTGCTGGTGGCTGGCCTTGGGCTGTTGACTGTCTCTGTTGTTCCTGGGGTGCCGTTGTTGATTCAGGCCCCCGCGCGCTCGTTGGTGCCAGAGGCGATCTGGGGAAGGCTCAGTGATAGCCAGCACGCTGGTGAGCGCGTTCTTGCCTCCACGCGCCTGAGTCAGTGGGGTGTGGCGGTTCAGTTGATCGCTGAGAGGCCCTGGCTGGGATGGGGGGCAGCGGCTTTTTCGGTGATTTATCCGCTCAGAACGGGGAAATGGCATGGCCATGCTCACAACCTTCCCCTTGAACTGGCCATTGCCCATGGCTTACCGGTGGCGGGTTTGGTGGCAGGGCTGGTGTTGGCTTTGTTGATCGTGGCGCTCCGTCGTGGGCTCACACGATTGTTTGATCGTGCCTGGTGGGCAGCGGTGCTGATTTTGATGGTGCTGCATGGGACCGATTTGCCGTTTTTTGATAGCCGCGTGAATATTGCTGGCTGGATTTTGCTGGCTGGATTGCGCTGCTTGCTCAGACCGAATCAGGAGCGCTTTCAGAAGCGTTCTCTGGACTCAGCGCTTGACGTTGATGCTTGAGAAGCGTGTCGCTGGGCAGGGGACCATCGAGATGACACCAGGGAAGAATCTGGTGATCGGCCCAGGTGTGATGAACCACCTCCTCCCAGGCGGGGGGCGGGGGCAACGCCACTCCGGCAGAGCTAGCGGCAGGTAATTCCTCCGACCGTGCGGCTCGATAGGCCTTTTTCCAACCACCAAGACTCTCTTGCGAGCCCCTCACCGCGGCGATCACTGGTGCTAGGCGACGATCACTGCGGGAGAGCAGGGCCTGGATTATGCTCCAGCCGTAGCTTTCAGGCCGGAGTTCCACCCCTTTGGGTTTGAGGCGTTTGGCGAGTCGTTTGAGGCGTTTGTCAGCTTCTGGCCTGACCCCTTGCCACTGAAAGGGTGTGTGGGCTTTAGGAACGAAGGTGCTCACGCCCAAGGTGAAGCGCAGGCCTGGAGTTTGTTTTTTCAGATCCAGCAGCAGATCGGCGGTGGCCTCGACGTCGTCGTCCTGTTCCGTGGGAAGTCCCACCATTCCGTAGAGCTTGAGGCTTTTCAGTCCCCCTTCTTTGGCGTACCGGGCTGCGTCGTTGATTTCCTCGCGGCTGAGTTTCTTATTCACGACGCGTCTCATCCGATCACTTCCGCTTTCGATCGCGATCGTGACCGACTTGCTACCGCGGCGACTCAAGGTTCCCGCTAGTTGCGGGGTCACGGTGGCCGCTCGTACGGAGCTCACACTGACCCGTAAATCATCAAAGCGGTCTTGATCCAGCCATTGCAGCAAATCGCTGAACTGGGGATGTTGGGTGACGGAGGCACCGAGCAAGCCAAGACGACGGGTTGCCTGAAGCCCCTTCTCGACGGCAGGAATGAGGCCGTCATCAAGAGACGGGGTTCGGAAGGGCAAGGTGAGATAACTCGCCAAGCAAAAGCGGCACAGTTCCGGGCAGCTGCGCACCACCTCCACCATATGAATGTCGGGCCAGGCGGCCTCAGGGGTGATCACCGTGGAATGGCTCAGGCTGTTGCCCCTCCAGGTTTGCTTCGCGATTCGCTCCGGTAGATCGGCCTCTCTGGGTTTGATGCCCAGCAGGGCACCGTCGGCACTGAACTGCGGAGCATGAAGATCGGGCACGTAGATGCCGGGGATCTGCGCGAGGTGACGAAGCCGCTTGTGACGGGGTTCGTCTCGCGTCTGCTGGACGGCATCGATGAAGGTGGGCAGCAGCTCTTCTCCATCCCCAAGCAGCACGACATCAAAAAATGGGGCCAGGGGTTCGGGGTTGGCGGTTAAAACGGGACCGCCACCAAACACGATTGGATCCTGATCACCCCGTTCATGGCTCCAAAGGGGAATGCGTTGTTGCTCGAGGAGATCCAACAGAACAGGTCCATCGAGTTCCCAGCTCAGGGACAGTCCAAACAGATCACAGCGACGGTGTTGCGGATCTCCCTGATCGGTAAACAGCCTCCTGACATCGAGGTCGGAGCGCATGGCCAAGCTGGCCCAGACGAGTTGGTAGCCAAGGCTGGTGATGCCCACGGTGTAAGTGCTGGGAAAGGCCAGCACTGTTTTCAGTGCACCTGCTTCGGGTGCAGCAGGTTCAAACAGAAGGGTTTCGCGGTTCAGCAGCGCCCATGCATCACCCATGCATCCTGCAGGATCAACAGAGCCTCCTGCGCTATGGATGCCGCTGCGCTCGCCGTTCGTTCTCAGCTTGGAGGTGATCTTCTTCTAGAAACTCAAGCCCCATCTGTCGTTCGTAGATCGAGCGGTGATCAAAAAGGCGTGCGATCAGAAAACTCGCCAAACACGCCACCAGAATTGGCTTTAATACCAACAAATCCTTCGTTAGAGCGAAGGCCAAAAACATGGCCGTGATCGGTGTGCGTGAACAACTGGCTACGAAGGCGCCCATCCCTGCAAAGACATAGGTGCTGGGGACGTGGCCGGTGAGAGCTTCCACCCAAATCCCACAGGCGAGGCCGATCGCACCGCCCAGCGTGAGCATTGGGAAAAACAAGCCTCCAGGTGCACCAGACGCTGCTGCTAATCCCGTACTGAAAAACAGCACCACAAAGGTGCCGAGCGCCATTGGAATATCCGCTTTCCCATCACCGATGAGGTCTTGTAAGCCTTGAAGGTTGTGAAATTCGGAGGGGAGACACGAATACACCCCCCCTAGTAGGGCTCCGCTGATCACCATCCGCAGAACGAGGCGATCATCGAACCAACGATGCCCTTGTTTCTGCATGGCGAGGACATAGCGGCAATACAACTCGGCAAGAACTCCCACCACGACGCCCAAGCCAATCAGGTAGCCCAGATCGATGGGTAAAAAACTCACCAGTGGTTCGTATTCCTTCTCCAGCTGAAAGCCAAGGCCAGTGTTCAGCCCGCCGCCGCCCGTGCTTAAACCCGCGAGCCCCAACACATCTGCCCAGGCATCTGCCAAAAAGGTGGTGACGATCACCAGCAGCATTACGACTGGCCTTACGGAGTGCAGTAATTCCTCAATGGCGTAGAAAAATCCGCCAATCGGAGCATGAAACACAGCCGCAATCCCTGCTCCACCGCCCGCGGCGACGAGCACGCGACGGAATGCCGCAGGTGCTCTTAGCCAACGGGCAAGTTGCCAGGCCACCGATCCCCCCATCTGAACAGCGGGACCTTCCGGCCCGAGGGGGAAACCACTGCCGATGGCGACAATTCCGGCTATCAGCTTGACCAAGCCCACCTTGAGACCCATCGGGACGGCCCGATGTTTCAGGAATCCCATGATGTGGGTGATTCCGGATCCACCTGCTGAGGGTGCCAGCCGAGACACAAGCAATCCGGATACCAAACCACCTGTTGCGCCTAAGCCAGGCAGAACGGCCCAAGCCGGTAGGTCTGCCAGCAGTTCCAGGCGCCAGGCCCCTAAAACTTTGATGCCCAACTTGAACAACACTCCGGTGAGGGCTGCGCCAAGCCCCGTGAACATCAAGGCGAGCACAACCACTAGCCAGCGGCGTTCCAGCAGCCGGCGAATGCTCCGACTCGAACCGGATGGATCTTGTTTTTCTTTTAGGTCGCTAGCTGCTGTCATGGCTTTGAGCGGATGCCGTTTAGGCGTCGGCCATGACCTCCGCTTGTTCCGTAGCGCTCAGCACTCGGCCCTGTTCGACGAAGTTATCGATTTGGTCGAAGTTGAGGTAGCGGTACAGCTCTGCTGAGAGTGGATCGATCTTTTCAGCGGCGATCCTTTGGTATTCATCGGGTGTGGGAATGCGCCCGAGCAGGGCGCAGACAGCGGCTAATTCAGCGCTTCCCAGGAAGACCTGCGCTCCTTTGCCAAGCCGGTTGTTGAAGTTCCGAGTGCTGGTGGAGAACACTGTGGTGTTGTCACCGACCCGGGCTTGATTGCCCATGCAGAGTGAGCAGCCTGGCATTTCCATGCGGCTGCCGGCTGCTTCAAATGTGGCGTAGTAGCCCTCTTGCTTGAGCATGTCCTCGTCCATACGCGTGGGCGGGCAAACCCAAAGCCTTGCAGCGATGTCGCCGGCTTCTTCGAGCACTTTGGCCGCGGCGCGGTAGTGGCCGATGTTGGTCATGCAAGAGCCGATGAACACCTCTTGAACGGCTTCGCCAGCCACTTCGCTGAGCAGCTTCACGTTGTCGGGATCGTTCGGGCAGGCAAGGACGGGTTCGGTGAGCTCATCGAGATTGATCTCAATCACTTCGGCGTATTGAGCGTCGTCATCCGCTTGAAGGAGTTGGGGGTTGGCCAGCCAGTCCTCCATCACCTTGATCCGTCGCGCCAGGGTGCGGGCATCGCTGTAGCCGCGCGCAATCATGTTTTTGAGCAGCGCCACATTGCTGCTCAGATATTCACTCACGGTGGCTTCGGACAATTTGATGGTGCAGCCTGCGCAAGAGCGTTCTGCCGTGGCGTCCGTGAGTTCGAAGGCTTGCTCCAGCTTGAGATCTGGCAACCCTTCAATTTCCATGATCCGGCCATTGAAGACGTTCTTCTTGTTGGCTTTTTCCACGGTGAGCAGGCCCTTTTGGATCGCGACCCAGGGAATCGCATTCACGACATCGCGGAGTGTGACCCCCGACTGAAGAGAGCCGCTGAACCGGACCAGCACCGATTCGGGCATGTCGAGGGGCATGGCGCCGATGGCGGCAGCAAAGGCCACAACCCCTGAGCCTCCTGGAAAAGAAATACCGAGGGGGAACCGGGTGTGGCTGTCACCTCCTGTGCCCACGGTGTCGGGCAAGAGCATGCGATTGAGCCAGCTGTGGATGATCCCGTCACCGGGGCGAAGGGCGACACCGCCGCGTTGGGCAAAGAAATCAGGCAGCTCCTTCTGGGTCTGCAGGTCCACTGGTTTGGGGTAAGCGGCGGTGTGGCAGAAGCTCTGCATCACCAAATCAGCGGAAAAGCCCAGGCAGGCCAATTCCTTCATTTCGTCCCGGGTCATGGGCCCCGTGGTGTCTTGACTGCCAACGGTGGTCATCAGCGGTTCACAGCTCGTGCCGGGACGGACTCCTGGTAGACCGCAAGCTTTGCCCACCATTTTTTGCGCCAAGGTGAAGCCTTTTCCCGTGTCGGCAGGGGCGCTAGGCCGGATGAATGTTTCAGAAGGAGCTAGTCCCAGTTGGCTTCGCACCTTGTCGGTGAGAGCGCGACCAATCATCAGTGGGATGCGACCACCAGCACGCACTTCGTCGCTGATCGTGCTCGGTTTGAGTTCAAATCGGCTGATCACCTCGCCATCGCGTTCGATCGTGCCGGCGTAAGGGCGAATCGTGATCACATCACCGGTGTTCAGATCGCTGACATCGCACTCAATCGGCAAGGCGCCTGAATCTTCCGCAGTGTTGAAAAAGATAGGAGCTATTTTACCGCCGATGATCACTCCGCCGGCGCGCTTGTTGGGCACATGGGGGATGTCATTGCCGATGTGCCACAGCACGGAGTTGATGGCGCTTTTTCGAGAGCTTCCGGTGCCGACCACATCACCCACATAGGCCACGGGATGACCTTTCTTTTTCAGGGTCTCAATGGTGTGGAGTCCCTCTGGATCGCGGGTTTCCAACATCGCCAGGGCGTGCAATGGGATGTCGGGACGGGTGGTCGCGTGGGTGGCTGGTGAGAGGTCGTCCGTGTTGGTTTCGCCGTCCACCTTGAACACGGTGACGGTGATCTCTTGGGCGAGTTGATCTCGCCGGGTAAACCATTCCGCTGCAGCCCAGCTGTCCACCACCTGTTGGGCGTAACGGTTGCTGGTCGCTAGCTCCATGACGTCATTGAATGCGTCGTAGACCAAGAGGGTGCGGCTAAGTCCTTGAACGGCACAGCTCGCAAGCGTCTCGTCTGGATGCTTCAGCAGTTCGATCAGTGCGGCGACGTTGTACCCGCCGACCATGGTGCCGAGCAATTCCACCGCCTCCAAAGGCGCCACCAATGGGCTGGATGCTTTGCTTTGAGCGACAGCACTTAACCAGGTTGCTTTGACATAGGCCGCTTCATCCACGCCGGGGGGAATGCGTTCGCTCAGCAGGTGCAGCAAGGTCTGCTCTTCTCCCGCAGGTGGATTTTGAAGAAGTTCCGTGAGGGCCTGCGTCTGAGCGGCATCAAGAGGAAGCGGCGGGATGCCCTGGCTTTCCCGTTCCTTGGCGTTCTCGCGATAGGTGCTCAGCATCGGTTTTGGCGGCGCAAACAGCGATACACACCATTGTTGTTGGTCAGCGTTCCACCCTGTTGTTTCTAACGGTGGATCGCCTTGCGTAATCTGGATTGAATTTCAGGCCAAGGCATGACCACCACCCACGATCTGCATGTGGTGGACACGCGACCACTGATTCCACCGGCTCTGTTGCATCGTGACCTGCCCATTGATCCAACGGCTTTAGAAACGGTGGCGACGGCTCGCAGCCGCATCCAAGCCATCCTGCGTGGATTGGACAGCCGACTGTTGGTGATTGTGGGGCCCTGTTCTGTCCATGACGTGGAGGCGGCCCGGGACTACGCCCGTCGTTTGGCCCCCTTGCGTGAGCGCCATTCCGCTGAGTTGGAGATTGTGATGCGGGTGTATTTCGAAAAACCCCGCACCACCGTGGGATGGAAGGGGTTGATTAACGATCCCCATCTCGATGGCTCCTATGACATCAATACGGGGCTACGGATGGCCCGCTCCCTGTTGCTCGATTTGGCTCGGGAAGGAATGCCCACCGCGACAGAGCTGTTGGATCCTGTGGTTCCTCAGTACATCGCCGATTTAATCAGCTGGACCGCGATTGGTGCACGCACCACGGAAAGCCAGACCCATCGTGAAATGGCCTCAGGCTTATCGATGCCCATTGGCTACAAGAACAGCACCGATGGCAGTGCCACGATTGCCATTAATGCCATGCAGGCTGCTTCCAAGCCCCATCATTTCCTCGGCATCAATCGTGAGGGTCATGCTTCGATCGTGAGCACCACAGGAAACCCAGACGGTCACTTGGTTTTACGGGGTGGCAATCGCGGCACCAATTACCACTTGGAAGCGATTCAGGATTCAGCTGCGGAATTGGCTGGTGCAGGTCTGCCTGATCGCTTGATGGTGGACTGCAGCCATGGCAATTCAAATAAGGACTACCGCCGTCAAGGTGAGGTCCTACAGGCAGTGGCTGCTCAGGTGGACCAAAAACTTGATCACATCATGGGAGTGATGATTGAAAGCCATCTCGTAGAAGGCAACCAAAAGTTGTCTTCAGATCTATCCACCCTCACTTACGGGCAGAGCGTGACCGACGCATGCATCAGCATCGAAACCACCGCTGACCTTCTGGGAGAGCTTGCTGCCTCTGTGGCCAAGGCAAGATTCAGCTAACTCGCAGACGCTTTAGGCGTTGGCCTTGATCAGGCTGTAATCAGGCTGTCATCCAGGTCCAACTCAGGGCTACGCCAAGGGGCACTGACAGGTTGTCGATGCCCAGGACGCTCATTTGTTCGAGCCCGACAGCCAACGAGCAGACCGCGAAAAGTCGAAGTGGGTTGAGTGGACTTTGGGTCACTAGCACTAAGGCGAACAACACCACAGCACTGGTGATGGCCATCGTGCTTGTGCCGATAAAGGACTTGCGCTGCGCCAAGACCGTCCAGTTTGGGGAACGCACGGCGCGTCCAATCAGACCTGCTAGGCCATCACCGAACGCCATCACCAGCACACCAGCACAGGCAGCAGCTGGATTTTCAGCCCAAAACAGGATTAGAAGCAGACAGATGGCGACGCCATAGGCAACGGTCCCGTAGCTCCTTCGACCCACATCCTCCACCGCAGGCAGCAAGTGCCAACGGTGATTGATCAAGGTGATCACGGTGACCACCACAGCGAAAGGCACTGCAATCGCGATTGGAATTTGGAGAAACCAGGCGAGTGGAAGAACCGGTCCAGTGCCGACGTGAACAATCTTTCGACTCAGCTCGCGTTGATTGGGCCAGCGTTGACGGCAGATCAGAGCGCTGCCTAAGACACCGGCCATCCAGAGGGCGATGAGCAAGAGAGATGGCAGAGGCAAGGACGACTCAGGCGGCCTGTTGATGATTGGTCATCGTGCGTAATTTCAAAATGGCTTTGGATTCGAGTTGGCGGACGCGTTCTCGTGACACATTGATTTGACGGCCAATTTCGGCAAGGGTGAGGGGTTCTTCTCCACCAAGGCCGAACCGTAAACGCAAGATTTTTTGTTCGCGCTCATTGAGCTGTGAGAGCCAGCCGCCCAGGTGCTCCTTCTGAATGCTGCGATCCATGCCTTCCATCGGCTCATCGCCGTTGGGATCTGGGATCAGTTCTCCGAGGGTGCTGCGATCTTCTTCGCCACGGGCGTGAGCATCAAGAGAAGCGCAGGGGGCGCTTTGGGAGATGAGTTCTTCGAGGTCTCTCGGTTCAATACCCATGGCATGAGCCAACTCCAAACGGTTCGGTTGACGCCCGAAACGATGGGAGAGCTCCCGGGTGATCTTGCGCATTTTCGACAGCTTTTCACTGATATGAATCGGCAGACGGATCGTGCGTGCACTGTTGTCGATCGCCCGTGTCATCCCTTGCCGAATCCACCAGTAGGCGTAGGTCGAAAATTTGTAACCCATCGCCGGGTCAAATTTGTCGACAGCACGTTCGAGCCCGATCGCCCCTTCCTGAACGAGGTCGAGAAGTTCGAGGCCTTGGTTTTGATATTTCTTGGCGACACTCACCACCAACCTGAGGTTGGCAGCCATCATCCGGTCGCGTGCTCTCTTCCCCATCCGGATGCGATGGCGTTGTTTAGGAGTCCGGTCTTCTTCTTGAATGTCAAGAAGCTCTTTCATGGCTTGCACATGATGGGCAAGCTCAATTTCTTCAGCAGCCGTTAGGAGTGGTACACGCCCGATACTGCTCAAATAATGACCAATTGAATCTGTGGCCAAGCGTCCACCCGAACGACTTGCTCTGCCAGAGCTTGTGCCACGTGAATGATTGGCTGTATTGCGTCGACTAGCAGTCGGCAATAAGGGTTCCACAGAAGTGCCTTTGGGGGCAGCTCCATTGGACTCCAGAGGGATCCCCATCACCCTGGTCTCCTGACGAATTTGGGCGCAATTTAGCACCGTCAGCGCTTAGAAGTGGTTGTAATTCTGAAGCCTTTCGGTAGATCGTTATCTGGATCAATTCGCGATGTCGATGGCTACTGTTTATGGTAAAAATGACTACAGAATTAATTAATTTCTTGCTATTTTGGCCTTCAATCGTCGTTGAAGATTGCTGTCGATTTGGATGAACTAGTGCATTCCTTTCCAGTCATCAATTAACTGCGATTGGGAGTTGCGCTCTTCTGCCTCGGGATGCCGTTGAATAAACGTACCGTCGGTTTGCATGTCCCAAGCACCCTTGTTATCGCTTAGGTAGCATTCAAGCAGGCGTTCGAGCTGTGCTCTGAGTTCGGGTTCTTCAATGGGGGCAACCGCTTCGACGCGTCGATCAAGGTTGCGCGGCATTAAGTCGGCGCTACCGATGAACACTTCCGGTTCGCCGCCATTGTTAAACCAAAAGATGCGTGAATGCTCTAAGAAACGACCAATAATACTGATCACGCTGATGTTGTCGCTTATACCTTCGAGTCTTGGGTAAAGGCTGCACATCCCTCGGATGATCAATTGGATTTTTACCCCGGCTTGAGATGCTTCATATAGAAGAGCAATGATTCCTGGATCCACCAGAGAATTCATTTTGGCTTTGATCGATCCACCACGTCCTTGCTGAGCATGTTCGATTTCACGGCGGATTAATTGTTCCATCCCCTTCCTTAAGGAGACAGGAGCCACGAGTAATTTGCGGAAGCTTTGTTGTTTAGAGAAGCCGGTTAGATAGTTGAACAACTCCACGAGGTCTTGGCCAAGTTCCGGTCGAGCTGAAAGCAGGCCTAGATCGGTGTAAAGACGTGAGGTTTTGGAGTTGTAGTTACCAGTTCCGATGTGGACATAGCTGCGTAGGCGTTCTTTCTCTTTGCGTACAACCAGAACAATCTTGGTATGCGTCTTGAGGCCAATCACCCCATAGACCACATGCACTCCAGAGCGTTCCAGATGTTTGGCCCACTGAATATTGTTGTCTTCATCGAAACGAGCCTTGAGCTCGACAAGTGCCATCACCTGCTTCCCATTTTCTGCTGCACGGATAAGCGCCGCGATAATCGGGGAATCTTTGGATGTGCGGTAGAGGGTCATCTTGATTCCCATGACGAGGGGATCGTCTGCCGCTTGGTTAATGAATTCCTCGACCGACGTGGAAAACAAGTCGTAAGGGTGATGGAGGAGAACATCGCGGCGGCGTATCACCGAGAAAATGCTCTCGAATTCTTCTTCTTTGATGGAGCCGTCTTCCAACATGCCCCTCTGCGTGCGACTGAGGACGGTGGGAGTTTGACCTGAGTGCGTGGTGTCTTTGAGGTGTGGCAGAGGCAGGCTCATCAAGCCGAAAAGATCATCGAGCCCGAGAGGTCCATTCACCTTGTAGAGGTCTTCTTCAACAACGGACATGCCGTCCATCAACATCTCAATGACGTCTTGAGGAGTGTCGGCAGCCACCTCCAAGCGGACCACTTCACCCCCCATCCTTCGCTTTCGCAAGCCCTGTTCGATGGCGATCATCAGATCGTCGGCTTCAAGGTCGCGTAGTTCCAGGTCTGCATCCCTGGTGACCCGGAAAAAGTAATGCCCTTCAATGCTCATTCCTGGAAAGAGTAGGCCGAGATTGAAGGCAATCACCTGCTCAAGAGGTACGGCTGTGTGCATTGGCTTGGATTCATCTCCGCTCAGCTCCACTGGAATCGAGACAAAGCGAGGAAGGATTTTTTGTGGGACCTTCACTCGGGCCAGTTGGCGTTGGCCGGACTCTGGGTCGTGGATCAGGGCGGCGACGTTGAGGCTGAGATTGCTAACGAATGGAAAGGGATGGGCAGGATCTACCGCCAGGGGCGTCAAGACAGGAAAAACTGCCGTTTGAAAGAAGTTGTCCACCCAGTGCTGTTGGGCGGCGTTCAGCTGTTGGTAGTTGAACAGAAACACACCAAAGCCTTCCAGGCCTACGCGGAGATGGTTGATGTAGTGCGTTTGCTGGGCTTCCAGCAGTGCTGAGAGCTGGTTACGAATCTCATGGAGCTGCTCCCGTGGCGTGAGCCCATCCTCACTTCGCTTGTCGATGCCGGCCTCAACCTGAGATTTCAAGGACGCCACGCGCACCATGAAAAACTCATCGAGATTGTTGCTGAAAATGGCACTGAATTTGGCCTGTTCCAACAACTGCGTTCTTTGGTCAAGCGCCTGAGACAACACGCGCTTGTTGAAGGCAATCCAGCTCAGTTCCCGATTGATGTAGAGATTTTCGGGAAGCATGACGCCGCTCATCAATGGTCTAGAGCACTGTGCTCGCAAGCGAAAGGTAGCAATCGTCGGTCACCCTGTGGATTCCTCAAGGGGACTGCGCGTCACCAAGAGCACGACGACCAGAAGTAATCCGGCGCCTCCAAAGAACGGACTGGTTTGACCCAGGAGGTCGTAGCCCAGTCCAGCGAGAGGTGGGCCTAAAAAACTGCCAAGACTTTGGAGGGCTTGCAGGCTGCCAAGGGCTGCGCCTTGCCCTTCATCGCTGAGACGCCGCGACACCAGGCTGCGAAGGCTTGGGGTCACGAGACCCGTGCCGCTGGCCAAAATCGCCACGGCTGTGAACACTCCGGTCCTGGCTTGCTCCGGATCGGTTGTGGGGATGAGCAAACAACCGGCGATGACCAAACCGAGGCCGATCAGCGTGAGTTTCCACTCCCCAAACCGTTTCACCAATGGACCGATCAGGCCACCCTGGACCACGGTGGCGACGACCCCCACAATCAAAAAGGCTGTAGTGGCAAGCTCTGGACCCCAATTGAAGCGTTGCTTGAAATAGAGAACCAGGATTGCGGTGAAGCCATTGAAGGCAAGAAAGAACAGAAAAAAGCCCAAGGCCAGACGCCCGACGGCTGGATTGCCAATCACCCGCGCGATTTGAGCGAAGGGGTTGAGCTCCCGTTTGCGGGGAAGGACGCGGCGCTCTGACACCGGATGGGTTTCAGGGAGCAACGTCAGGACAACAACAAGGTTGAGCACGGCGAAGCCGGTTGCCACCCAGATCGGCACCGTGACGGCAATGCGGGCTAATTGGCCACCAAGAAAGGGGCCCATAATGAAACCAAGTCCGAAGGCCACTCCGATCAATCCGAAGGCGCGTGCGCGTTGCTCCGGAGGGGTGATGTCTGCGAGTACGGCTCCTGCCGTGGCGGCTGTTCCACCACTCACCCCATCGATCAGACGGGCTCCAAACAGGAGAAAGAGGGGCAGCACAGCTCCAGCGGGCCAGTCTTGGCTCACGGTGATCGCAAACAGTCCGAGGCCGAGGACGGAACCACTGACGCAGATGGCGATCACAGGCCTGCGGCCGAAGCGATCACTCAGGGCTCCGATGAAGGGAGTCGCTGCGAACTGAGCAAGGGCGTAGCTGCCAGCTAAAAGACCAAGGGTGCGACCGTCGGCATTGAACGATGCCAACAGAAAGGGCAGCAATGGAAAAACAATGCTTTCGCTGAGTCGGTCATTGAGAAGCGTTAGAAACGCACTTAATAACGTTGGAACGTGAGGACGGCGCACGTTCGATCGAGACGGTTAATCACCCTCCCACAGACGCCCGCCAGGCGATCAGTTGTTCCAAGGCGGCGGTGCCAACTCCATTGGCTTGCATGGTGCGGGCCTCCTCTACACCGTCCTCCAAGCTTTTGCTCAGTCCGCTCAACCAGAGGTAGCAGCCTGCGTTCCAACGCAATGACTGGGCCATGGGCCCTTGGCCTAGAAGGGCCTCTTTGGCGTGTGTCGCCCAGGCCTCCTCTGATTCCCAGCGGGGGTCGTCTCCAAAGCAGCCATGATCACGGGGGTGAACGATGTGTCGTTCGGGCTCTCCTGAGTTGTGAATGCGAGCTGTGATCCCGGCCCGACTAACCGGCAGGTCTGTTCCTCCCTCTAAGCCCTTCACGGTGATAACGTCCTTTTCTCCGGCCAGCTCTAGGGCTTGCCAGGCTCGGCTTTCCGTTGGTGGATGCACAAATCCACTCACAAGCAGGTGGTGCCCTTGGTGAGCAGTCCAGAGCAGCTCGGCGCTGGCCAGTGGAGGTCGTTTCCCGAGATCATCCCGCGCGGGAAGCAGTGCCTCGCCAAGGGGGAAGTGTTCCGGTTGATAGATGAGGGCAAGACCATGGAGGTTGAAGCCTGCTTGAACATCATTGATCGACAGTCCCTGCAAGTTGAGCCCGATCGAAGCGAACAGCTCTGCGCCAGTGATTCCAAATTTCACTGGCATTCGCTTCCCTCCCTGCAAGACCACAGGCTGTCCAGACCCCACCAACAGCAACGTTGTTAAGGGGTAGATCGGTGCCGTGCGAGATCGGCCGTCAAAGGGCATGCCAAAGCAGATCGGCCGGCGTTGATCGGGTTCACTGAGAAGACAGGGCCCGAGACGTTTATAGGTATCGAGCATGCCGGTGAGCTCTTGAGGCTCGGGCCTGCGAATGCGATGGGCAATGAGAAAGGCGCCGATTTGGACGTCTGAAGCTCCTCCCGTGAGCATCAACTCCATGGCCTCATCGGCTTCGCTTCGCGTTAGCCCTTTGCTGGTGTGCTCTCCACTGCCAATTTTGCGTAGCAATTGCTTGAAAGATGCACGCTTTTTGGCTTCTGGAGACATTTCCATTGATATCACCGGAACCGAAGGAGATCGTTCCGCAGAATTATCCCCTTCGGCGGTAGTGATTGATACCAGATCTTTTTATGTAACTCGAGGTTTAGCTCCTGCATAGGCCTGCATGGCTTCCATGGAGTGGGTGCGATGGATGCTGTCGCCCCTCGGCGTAATAGAGGCGTTCAATGAGCAGGTTTGGGAATGTTTGGCGCACAAGGGCTGGTGTGACTGACAAAGAATCGTTTGCTAGCAGGGTATTAATACTTTTTAGAGCTTGAATCAAGTTTTGATAAAACAGATTCGCGAATGTGGAAAGATGCATGAATAGGGACTAACCATCAGCTATTTCATAGTGCACTACCCACCACCTGTCGTTCTGTCGCAGATGTTGCTATTGGTTGCTCCGAGCTTCTGAATTGGTAGTCAATGCATCTTTTTTGGGTCTTGATTTTGTAGATGATTCGCCCACTACTGAGTGGTCCCGCAAGGGTTGCTGATCTCTAGTAGTTCTTTATTGGTCTTTTATTGCATGACAACATCTGCTTTAGCACCGTCCTTGGCTGGTCCCTCGCCATCGACGCTTACTGCTTCACTGATGGCGGCAAAGAAGGCGAAGGGTCTTTCCTTTGCTGACTTAGAAGCGGCCCTTGGGCTCGATGAGGTTTGGATTGCTTCTCTCTTTTATGGACAGGCAACCGCATCCCCTGAAGAAGCGGAGAAATTAGCAACATTGTTGGCTCTCGATCCAGCCATTACCGCTGCGCTGCAGGAGTTTCCGACGAAAGGAAGTCTAGATCCTGTGATTCCTACAGATCCGCTGATCTATCGTTTCTATGAGATCATGCAGGTTTATGGTATGCCTCTTAAAGATGTTATTCAGGAAAAATTTGGCGATGGTATTATGAGTGCTATCGACTTTACTTTGGATGTGGATAAGGTTGAAGATCCTAAAGGAGACAGGGTAAAGATTACAATGTGCGGAAAATTCTTGCCTTATAAAAAATGGTGAGTTTTTGATTTAAATCAAAAACGCCCGGCATGGCCGGGTTTTTTAATGTCTTTAATATTGCTGTTGAAGTTGGCGTAGGGCGTGCGCACGTCGTTCTGGATTAGTGAGCTCTACGCTCAGTGACTTCAGCGTTATTTTGCTATGCGTTGTGGCCATGCAACCCAAGGCTCTTAAGCCAGCTTCAGCAGCTGCATCTGAGCCTTTATGGACCAGAACCGCAAGCCTGGTGCTGATCTCCATGTCGTCTCGTCGCTGCAGCAGACGTATGCAGGCGATGACAACAGGATCACGCCAATCTTGAAGTGCGTATTCACACAATTGCAGCAATTCAACGGCTTCAAGTTGATGAGATTTGAAGCCAAGAAGATTAAGGCCCGCGATGCGTTGTGCTTGGCCAGGTAATTGCAAAAGATGCTCGAATTGAGATGGTGTGAGCTCTGCACCCCAGCAACTCAGTCCGTTCAGCAAGTGTGCATCTGGATCATGGGATTGCTTCAGCTGCGTGAGTAACCAATCTTTTGCTTCAGGTTGATGGCAGAGGCCGGCAGCGTGGATCAACTCAGGATGAATTCCGTGCTGTTGGATCAGGGCATGGATGATTGGCCAACCTGTTTCTGCGAACATCCCCAAGCGCTCAGCCACTGCAAAACGGAGTTCAACAGAAAGGCTGGGAGAGAAAACCTCTCCCAGCCAGGTTGGATTCAAAGGAATCTTCCGTGCCTTGGCCAGCCGATCCCAAAGGGAGGCTTCATCAATGGCACTCATAGGGTTTGAAGTCAGCGGGCGCCGAGCTCAGCGGCAAGTTCACGTTCTAGCTTTTCATCATGCTCCGTGGGAAGCACATCGGAAATTTTGGTGCGATGGGTGCTGTAGAAGAGCATGCCGATGAATACCATTCCGCCAACAATGTTTCCCAACGTGACTGGGAGGAAATTCCAGAAAATCACTTTATAGAAAGGAACGCCTGAACCGAGGATTGGTCCCGCTGTGTGTAGGAATTGATTCACAACAATGTGCTCCATGCCCATTGTTTGGAAAGCCGTAATCGGCAACCAGCAGGCCAACAATTTGCCGGGAACACTTTTGCTCACAAGAGCCATGGTGACTCCGAGGCAAACCAACCAGTTGGCCACAACTCCACGCAGGAAAGCCAAGAAGAAACCCATGCTTCCAAGGGCCTCGTACTTTTTCACAACGTTGATCTGGTTAAGAGCAACGATCTTTTGAGCCACAAGATCCCAAATGGGTGGACCAACATTCTCAGCAGAAGCATCCATGCTTCCGCTGGTGAGGCTGATGGCCATGATGATCGCCACAACGAGCGTGCCGATGAAATTGCCAATCCAGACCCATGTCCAATTTCTAAAGGTTGCACTCCAGCTGCATTTGCCGGCCCATGTTGCCATTGGTAGCAATGCGAAGTTTCCAGTCACCAGCTCCATTCCGAACAGGACGATGCTGGCAAAACCAAATGGGAACAGGAGAGATCCTACAAATGGCAGTTTTGTCAGGATTCCTACGGTGAGGGCCAGGATGACGGCAAGACCAAGAATGGCGCCAGAATAAAAGCCACGGATCAGCAAGTTTTTAACGCTGACGGTTGCTTTCTTGCCGCCGGCTAAAATCATGCCGTCGACGAGTTCATTGGGTAGGACGTAGTCCATCTGGGACGCTGTTGCGCTCATGATTGGGATTTAATAAATGAAAAGAGATTCAGCCGCTAATGCGATTCATGAAGCGTGAGAAGACATCTTGATGCTGTGGTGATACAGAAACGGGTGTTCTGTCCTTACCACTTGCGCTGAGCCAATTGACAAAACGCGACAGGAAATCACCTTTTAAAGTCATTGAACAATGAATAACAGATGGATTGGTTAATGCGAAACCATGGCTTCAAAACAAAGCGCCACGGTTTTACTTCGTCGAGTCAATTCGGTTTGCTTAAGCCCGAGGCTTTGCTCCGAATTGTTTGATCAGCACCTGTCGAAGAACGTTTTGAATGTCTTCTGCGGGAATGGCCTTTTGATGGACTTCGCCGATCTGAGGGTTTTCACCTTGAGATCCCCCGATGCTCAGGGTGTAGCCCTCGCCCATTTCACCCTGACTGTTTTTCGCTTTGGTGCCTGTTAGGCCAATAGCCCCCATGAAGGCTTGACCACAGGTGTTAGGGCAACCGGTCCAATGGATCTTGAGTTCTTCGGGTAGTTCGAGTTCGTCGTCGAGTTTTTTCGCCGCTGCAATAGCTTGGTCTTTGGTGTTGGTGAGACCAAAGCTGCAGTAGGTGTTTCCAGTGCAGGAGACCGTGCCAGCTGCGATAGCACCTGGTTCGAGAGGGAAGCGTTGCAACAATGGGTCTGCTTTGAAGCGATCGAGATTAGCCGTGGATATCCCCACGATGATGACGTTTTGATCCTCTGTTAGGCGAATTTCACCAGCCCCGTAATCAAGACTTGCTGTGGCTAAGTCGTGTAGATCAGTTGCTGTGAGTCGTCCAACGCTGACATGCAGTCCTGCGAAAAACTCGTCTGCATTTTTTTGCGGATGGATTCCATAATGAGAACGAGGCGTGGCGTTGAAGACTGAACCTGGATCCTCTGTGAGTGGACCAAAAAGTCCTTCCACTTCACTCCTGAAGGCATCGACACCGAGTTGGTCGAGATACATGCGGAAGCGGCCTTTGGGGCGCTTGTCACGCTCGCCGTTGTCACGCCAGAGGCGAATGACGCAATCGGTCATTTTGCAAATCTCATCTTGCTTCACCCACGTATTAAGGGGAATGGCATAGGCATTCATCTGTGAGGAGAGAATTCCTCCAATCCAGACGCCGAACCCCAACACACCGTCTCTTTCAACGGGGTGAAAGACAATGTCGTTGTGGAGTAGAAAGTTGTCTTTTGCTCCAGCAACAGCTGTGTTCCATTTGCGAGGGAGGTTGGAATATTCCGGATTTCCTTCGCAATGGTTCGTGAGAAAGTCCTGAAGCTCCGTGGTGAAAGGGCGCGTATCGATAATTTCGTTTGGATCAATTCCAGCAAGTGGATTGCCGGTTACATTCCTCGGGTTGTCAAAACCAGATTGGATTGAGCTCAGTCCAACATCCTTCAGTCGTTTGAGAATGTCTGGCAAATCATTCAGGAGTACGCCGCGAAGTTGTAAGTTTTGGCGTGTTGTGATGTCGCAACTTCCGTTATCGCCGTAGCGCTCCACGATTGAGGCCACAACCCGAAGTTGCTGATGATTAATGACGCCGTTGGGAACTCGCAAGCGAAGCATGAACTTGCCTGGTGTTTTGGGGCGCCAAAACATTCCATACCATTTCAAGCGAAGTTGAAGATCAGTTTCATCAACCTCTTCCCAGCCAATTCTGGCGAATTCTTCAATCTCATTGCCAACAAGTAGCCCATCTTTGGCTGCTTTGTTCTGCTCAATTTTATTGAGCTTTTTGTTTTCTAGGAATGGTCTGGTAGGGACTTGAATGCTCATAGCGCTGATGTCTTGTACAGGAATTCGTTGATTAGCGAAATTTCCAGCACATCAGAAGTATTCGTGCTGAAAAAGGTTTATAGCGAGCTATGGGCTGATGTTTCGGTATCGGATAGGACCAAATCGGTGTTTGCGAGCCCGCGTTTTTGTTTGATTCGCTACAAATAAGTGCTGCGGTTTCTGGCTCGATTAATCCCTCCTCAACAGCAGGGAAGTTGAATCAGTATTGGCGGCCTATTTCTCCGATCCAACGAACAGCCCCATGGCGAATCATGGACCAGACCCTGGCCATGGCTGCTAAGTCGCGATCGAAATCATTCTTGAATCGCTGCTGTGCACGGTTGCTGCGAGCAGTTGACTGCATGGGAGCGCGAGAATGTCTTCTGCGGTAGTTAGTCATGCATGCATGGATGGGAACCACCTGACTAGATCAGTCCCAGGGGCTTCAGATCCGTGGCCGTTGTTACGCAAATACGGCGAATCGAGTGGGCAAATCGCTATGCGTCTTGTCATTCATGGACGTTCAGGCGGATTGGTCCCCCCTTGCTTGCAACAACTTGTGGGAGCTGTCGCGGCGTTTCGGGCGGCGCCAGTGGAGTTGGAGGTGCTGACTTCCGAGCATCCTGCTCCAGTGCAATCCGACAGCCAGTGGCTTGTGCCTTTGCTCTTGCTCCCTGGCAGTCATGCGCGCAGCGATGTTCCGCAGATTCGTCAGCGGTTGATGGCAGAGGGTGTTGACGTGAAGTCGCTTCCTTTTCTTGGCTCCTGGGACTGTTGGTGGGTTCTCATGTCGGATTGGATTGAGGGTGTTGCCGCGAAGCATCCTTCCCTAGCTTTGGTTCATCATCCGTTGAGGCCAGGGCTGTCCGATCGTTTTCTCCGCGCGCTGCAACGCCGCTTTGACCTGCCTGTGGTGCCGTTTGATGCCTGGGACCAGTTTGCAAGTGATCATCCCGACGTGGTTCCTTTACCTCTTTCCTTGGCGCCCAATCGGATGTCGGAGGCGTTGCGTCAGGCTGGTGGCCTGCCATCTCTTCTTGAAGACCCCCAGCTCCGTGAGGGACTCATTCATTGTCTTGCTCTATTGCCGTGACTGACTTGACCAACACAGGAACTGTGTATCTCGTTGGTGCGGGACCAGGGGATCCAGACCTTCTCACTGTCAAAGCCCATCGTCTACTGCGATGTTGCGATGCCCTTGTTTACGACTCACTGGTTCCTAGGGAGGTTCTCGAGCTTGTCCCCGAGACCTGTGAGCGCCACTTCGTCGGTAAACGTCGGGGGCACCATTCCGTTCCACAGCCAAGCACCAACTCCGTGCTGGTGGCCTTGGGTCAGCGCCATCAAACCGTGGTGCGCTTAAAAGGTGGCGACCCTTTCCTTTTCGGCCGCGGCGGAGAAGAGGCAGCCCATTTGGTCTCCCATGGCATTGCTGTTGAGGTGGTTCCGGGTGTGACCTCTGGTATTGCAGCTCCGGCTTATGCGGGCATACCAGTGACCCACCGCCGTGCCGGCTCCTCGGTCACCTTTGTGACCGGTCATGAGGAGATCGACAAACGTCGCCCCTCCGTGAATTGGCGTGCTCTGGCCACTGCGAGTGATGGTTTAGTGATCTACATGGGTTTGCATAATCTCCCGCGTATTGCTGAGGAATTGATCGCTGGCGGTTTGGACGGAGAGACCCCTGTTGCTGTTGTTCAGCAGGGCACCGTGGTTGGTCAGCGATGCCTGAAGGCACCTCTGCGCCAGGTGGCAGAGGCCACTCGAACTGAGAATTTTGCCTCTCCTTCCATCGTGGTGGTGGGTGATGTGGTGAACCAACAAGTGGCTGCCTGTGCGCCTGAGCCCGCGGCGGTGACCATGCCGATTCCATTTTGAATTTTGATCCTTTGGCAGCTATGTGACGTAGACCCCTGAGGCTTCTCAACGCCCTAATCGGGATCCACCTTGGCTTTCCAGGATGCTTCTCGTAATCGCGGCAGAAGTTGTACGAGGTTGCAAGGACGCGTGTTTGCGTTCAATTGGCTGGAGATCAGTCGGTCCCAAGCCGTTTGAACGGCATCCAAAGAACCGGGAAGCACGAAGACGATGGTTCCGTTGGCAACGCCTGCCAGGCATCGACTTTGCAAGGTGCTGGTCCCGATGCTCTCGTAGGAAAGAACCCGGAAGAGTTCACCAAAACCGTCGATGGTTTTGTCTAGCAACGGGGCGATCGCTTCTGGGGTGCCGTCTCGGCCGGTCAGGCCTGTTCCCCCGCTTGTGATCACCACATCAACGCTTGGGTCGGCAATCCACTGACTGAGTTCTGAGCGGATCTGGTAACGATCATCAGGGCAGATTCGCCGATCGCTGAGTTGATGCCCTGCTGCCGTTAAACGTTGTTCCAGTGCATCACCGCTGGAGTCTTCCGCCCTGGTGCGTCGGTCGGAAATGGTGAGGAGAGCAATTGAGAGGGCCAGCTCCAGCATCGCGCAGGAAAGATAACGCTAGAACCAAGTAGGGCTTGACGTTGTTTCCTATGACGAAATCTCCGGAGAGAACACTCCAGGTGCTGTTGTTTGCTTCGCTTCGAGATCAGGCGGGCTGGGATGAACAGTGTGTGTTTCTTCCTGACAAAGATGTTGTGACGGCTGAGGACATTTGGGATCAGTTGAAGCTTGGACCTCGCCCTGCGTCTGTGCAGATCTCGATTAATCAGCGGTTGGTGAGTTCGCTGACCCCTGTGCAAATAGGGGATGAAGTTGCGTTTCTTCCACCCTTCACCGGAGGTTGAAGGCATGACACAAAAACTGGAAATAACAGTTGAGATTCACAGCCAACCCTTTGATCCTTGGATTCAGTTGTCTGAATGGTCATCGACTGCTGCTGCTTCAACCTCATTCATTGGACGGGTTCGCGATGTTGCTGAATATGGGAGTTCACTTGAAGCGCTTGAGCTCACGCACTATCCAGGACTGTGCGAAAGCTTGATCCGTGAGGATGCGGAACGGTTGTTGATGGCGCATGGAGCGACTGCAGCGCTTGTGATTCATCGGGTTGGACGCTTATCGCCTCATGAGGTCATCGTGCTTGTGGCGATTGAGGCTGATCGGCGTGGTCCTGCGCAACGTTGTTGCATGGCGCTGCTTGAAGCGATCAAGCATCAGGCCCCTCTCTGGAAAAAAGAGTGGAGGGATGGACAAGGCAGCTGGGTTAGCGGAAATACACCGCTTTGAGTCCCTCTTCAGAGGAGGCGTGCTCGCATGAGTTGTGCCCAAACACTCTCGCCGGCTTCCAAGCCTCCTGTGTGTGCTGGAATCTCCAGTAACAGATCGCTCTGAACGAGAGAGCCAATGCGGGATGAGGCTTGAGAATCGCTCACCCGCGCCATCAGCTCTCCGTTGGCATTGACCTCCAAGCGAGCACGGGCTAATTCGGGTCGTCCTGGCCGGCGAGCCAAAGCGTTGGCCAGCTTGACCTTGACGCGTGGAAAACATTCAGGCTCTTGTTGACCCTCCAAGAGCTGTAAGGCTGGCCAAAGCAGTTGTAGGGCTGTGATCGCTGCAGCAACAGGGTTTCCAGGGAGGCCAAAGAAAGGCACGCCCCCCCTTTGGTTGTTGATGTGCCCGAAGGCAAAGGGGCGTCCGGGCTTCAGAAATAGTTTCCAGAAATTCACTTGCCCCAATTCACTTACAAGCGCTCGGATCCAGTCACTGTCTCCTGCTGAAATTCCGCCTGTGCTCACCACAACATCGCAGGTGTTGCTGAGCTCAGCTAAGGCCCGCCGCAACGCTTCTGGCTGATCGGGAATCACACATTTTATATGGACCACCTGATGGAGGCTGTTCAGGATCGCCTCAAGCAGGGTGCTGTTGCTTTCCCATATGGCTCCTGCGCGTCGCTCTAGCCCAGCTGGCACAAGCTCATCGCCGCTGATTAGGAGGCCAATGCGAGGCTTGCGGTGGACCTCCAGTGTGGCTACACCGCAACCTGCAAGGCGTCCAAGCTGGGAAGGCGTTAAGCGCAGGCCTGGATTGATCAATCGATCCCCGGCTTTGCATTCTTCGTCTTCGGCTCGGATCCAGGGTTGATCCGAAACTTCAGCAGCCAAGCTCAGTTGCGTTTGGCTCGTCCCTACGCATTCCTGAGGCAAAACCCAGCCTGCTCCCTCTGGGAGGGGTGCTCCGGTCAAGATACGGATAGCTTCACCAGCGTTTAAGACTCGATCAAATGGAGATCCCGGGGCTGAGCGGCCGTGAAGGGTCCATTGTTGGCCGACGCTCGGTTGATGGTGTTGCCCTAAGGCATAGCCATCCATGATTGAGGCTCGGAACCCTGGGATCGAGTCAGGAGCGTTGATTGGTTTGGCATTGACGCGCCCTAGAGCCTCGTCTAGGGGCACCGTTGTTAGGCCTTTGATTGGCTTGATGTGTTTGAGCAGCCGCTCTCTAGCTTCGTTAAGAGGTAATCCTTCGCGGCCATAGGGCTCAGCGTGACCAGGCACCGTTGCGGCCTCCGTCCTTGTGGGTGAGAGCGACCTGTCCCAAGGTCATCCCGGGATCAATCGATTTCAGCATGTCGTAAAGCGTCAGCAATCCAATGGAGACCGCTGTCATGGATTCCATCTCCACACCCGTGTTGTGTGTTGTGCGGCACCGGCAGCACAGAATTAGTCCCGGTAATGAGGAATCTGGTTCGATCGTGACTTCCACGCCACTGAGTGGTAACTGGTGGCAAAGGGGAATCAGTTCCCAGGTCCGTTTCGCTGCTTGGATGGCAGCGACTCGCGCAACAGCAAGGAGATCACCTTTCGGCGTATTGCCGGTACGGATCAGTTCCAGCGTGGTTGGCTGCATTTGAAGGCACCCCCGAGCGCTTGCTTCGCGTCGCGTGGGGAGGCGATCACCCAAATCAACCATGTGAACATCACCGGATGCGTTGAGGTGAGTGAGGCCTTGTTCCATGCTTAGCGGCTACCAAAGGCAGACCAAAGTGTGGCTTCAGAGCCCACAACTGGAGCCACCTCGGCTTGTGGCGATGAGCTGGTGGCTGGTGAAGACGCAAGTGGCTCAACAACGTCGCTGCGGGATCCCAACTCGGCCCAGAGGGTGGCTGGTGAGCCAATCACTGGTTCCACTTTTGCGCTGGACTGATTGCCGTCGATGGCAACGCCAGCCTGACTGCGCACCATTTGTACTGCAAGCGACCCAACAATGAAGGCTCCTAAAAAGCCCGCTGCTATGGCGACTTGACTGCGATTACCTGTAGAGACGACCCCAGAGTTCATGCCTAAGTTGAAGAATTCAGACTCTCACTATGGAAACGTGTTGAGTGAATCGCTACCAAATGAGGCAAAAGCTCCAGGATAATTCACATTCTTGAGGCCGTAGGGCGAGCCTGCATGGGCATTGGCTTCGCTTGTGTACCAACCGTGAAGAGAGCCAAGAAGAAGTCCAAGGGAAATTGCTAAACGCACAGAACAGGCCATAAACTCTCGAAATCTTCTCTTTAGATGAAGGGGTTCGAAGTTGCGATTGAAACCATTTCGGTGGGCGATATCTGCAAATGGTTCAAAGTGAACAATTTATGTCGTTAAATGCATGGATCAAGCCAGCCATTGTTTTGGGTTTGAGAAGGATTTTGTGGGGAACTGGCGTTGCATCCCTCTTTGTGTACGCCGGAAGCTAGATCTCATTGGCGTCAAATTAAAATTGAGTCATTGGTTGGAGCTCACTCAGGAACAGCGCCAAATGCTTGTGGATTGGCCTGATGAGTTGCCAGTTTTGAATGAGTTGCGTGAGCACTTGCGACTTCTCACTCGGCTGTTGGCTGAGGGGATGGCCAAAGACCTGCCTTTAGCTGTGGATGAACCTTGGCAAGTGTTGGGAGAACTGCCCAGCATTGTGCAGGAATCTGCCTTGAAAAAATCGATTGTTATTAATGTGAACCAATGGGCTTCTTTGTTTGAATTAGAGCGTTTTGCTTTATGTAAATTGGCCCGTCCTGGCCATGATCATCACAACTTGGATGCTGCTTTTAGCGAAATACTGGGTTGATCAATTTTCGAAGCGCTTCCAAGCGCCCAGCTTCCTGTTCGATTGGTTTGATGACAGAAACTGCTGGAGCAACGATGACGGCACTTGCTTTTAATTCTGGTTGTTTTGATATGGGGCAGGCCTGTTCATGCATCAGTGCATTCACCTCACAGGCTTGAGCTTGCGTGAATCCCCAATGCATCGGAAGAAAGACTGTGCTCCGTCGGATTTTGTCTGTGACTTTCACGCGAGCGGTGAGTTGGCCCCTTCGGGAGCTCACCGCGGCGAGCTCTCCATGCTTCACCGCAAATTGATCTGCATCTTTAGGGTTAATTTCTAAGAGGGGTTCTGGGTGCATCGTTTTTAAGCGCTCCACCTGTCCTGTCCGAGTCATCGTGTGCCACTGTCCGAGATAACGGCCAATAGTGAGGACCAGTGGGTACGTGTCACAAGGTGGTTCTGCAAGACCAAGTGGTTGGTCGCTGCAGAACCTTGCTCGTCCATTTGTGGTTAAAAACTTGTGATTGGTGTACAGCCGTTTTGACTCTTGAGAGGGTGAACTGTCTTGAGGAAATGGCCATTGTTGGGGTCCCTCTTTGGTCAGAACGTCATGACTTAATCCTGAGACATCACATAATCTCTTTTTTGTTAGTGCTGTAAATTCTGCATAAACTTCAGCCGCACATTCGTATGTGAATTGTTCTTCAAACCCCAGGCGCCTTCCGATTTCGGCAAACACTGCCCAATCGGGGCGGCTTTCTCGATGGGGATTCCGGAATGCTGGGCAATACGTCACTCTGCGTTCAGAGTTGGTCATGGTTCCAGCTTTTTCGCTCCATTGAGCAGCTGGTAGGAGCAGGTGGGCGTAATGGGATGTTTCTGAATCTGTATAAGCTTCGCTTACGACGACCAATGGGCAGCGTTTCATCGCTGTTTTGACGCGTTCTAGATCTGGCATGCTCACCAGAGGGTTCGTCGCAGCAACCCACCACAAATCGAGTTCTCCCCGTTCCATCGCTTCCACCTGCTGCCAGGCCGTTAGTCCAGGCTTGGAGTCAATTTTCCCCTCAGAAAACCCCCAGGAGTGCTCGACTTCAGCACGATGCTCCGGGTTCGTAACTTGACGATATCCGGGAAGAAGGTGGGAGAGGCCGCCTGCTTCTCTTCCTCCCATGGCGTTGGGTTGTCCTGTGAGTGAAAAAGGTCCGGCTCCTTCTTTGCCAATTTGTCCTGTCAATAAGTGCAGATTGATGATTCCACCCACGACAGCGGTGCCTTCTCGCCGTTGATTCACACCCATCGACCAGAGGCTCAAGACTTTTTCGCGGCGATGAAAGAGCTGGGCGACTTCCCGTAGACGTTTTTCCGGAATGCCACAAAATAAGGCCACACGTCTAGGGGTCCAGCGGGCGACGACATCAAAAAAGGCGTCGTAGTTGTCAGTGCACTCATCGATAAAAGCTGGGTCCTGCCCGTTTTCTCGCATCACCAGGTGGGCGATGCCGTGAAGGAGGGCAAGGTCACTCCCAGGAGCGACTGCTAAATGAATGTCAGCAGCCTTTGCGGTATCGGTTTGGCGTGGGTCCACCACCACAATGGTGACGGAGCCAGGTTGTCTTTTTTTTCGTTTTAGTAATCGTTGAAAGAGCACTGGATGGCATTCAGCGGTGTTGGTTCCGATCAGAAATGCCACCGTGCAATGGTCAAGGTCTTCGTAGCTGCAGGGGGGACCATCTGAGCCCAAGCTGCGGGTGTAACCCGCAACAGCTGAACTCATGCAGAGTCTTGAATTAGCGTCGAAATTGTTAGTACCTAGCGCTCCTTTGAGGAGTTTTTGCGCCAAGTAATAGTCTTCTGTATGAAATTGTCCCGAGCCATACATCGCGATAGCATCTGGTCCTTTGGATTTCAGGCTTGTTTTGATTTGGCTTGAGATGCGCTCAAGCGCCTCATCCCAGCTGATCGGTTGGAAGTCGTCATCAAGACTGTTGCGACCAAGAGGTTGATCCAGTCGGCCCCTCGACAGGGTTTCTCCGACTGTTGCCCCTTTGATGCAAACTTGGCCGAGGCTTGATGGATGCAGCCGATCTCCTCGAGCCGTCCACATTGGGGTTCCATCTGCATCTCGACGGACGGCTTCCCCCTTTTTTGCCGGTGGTCGAAAGTCCAACCCACACCCCACTCCGCAATAAGGACATTGACTGCGAATGGTTGTGATTGGCTCAGCCATGATTCGATAATTGGTATTAGAAACATCCGGAACCAATGGCTCCGGGTGCCATGCAGATATGAATAGGTGTAAGGAATCAGTTATTGGCGAAATTAGGACTCGCTGTTTCTCCTTCATGCAAGTCATCAAAGGAACCCTTGGGTTCTTTGAGGAAGAAGAAGCAGAAGAAAGCAACGATTAGGCCAGCGACCCCCAGAACTTGGAAGAAAGCACTATTGGAGGCTGCGATGATTTCTGGAGAAGGATCCTTACCCCCACCCATCCACATCGGTAGCAGACTAAAAATCGTGAGGTAAGTCACAGCTCCGACGTTGCCGTACGCACCAACCAAACCAGCAACTTGGCCTGTGACGCGTCGCTTCACCAAAGGAACGAGTGCAAACGTAGCTCCTTCTCCTGATTGAACGAAGAAAGAGGCCAGCATGGTGATCAACACAGCGATGATGATCCCTGTGGTTCCGCTGAATGTGCCAGGTTTGATCATGCTCATGACGAGGTAACCAATCCCAAGACCTCCTGTTAAGAACGCCATCGTGTTTTTACGACTGCCAAGTTTGTCGGAGATTAGGCCTCCAGCTGGGCGAGCGACAAGATTCACAAAAGCAAAACAAGAGGCGAGGATGCCAGCGGTTGCTTTAGGGAGATCAAAAGTGGTTTCGAAAAATGTTGGCAACATTGAAACGACGGCCAGCTCTGATCCAAAATTCACAATGTAAGTGAGTTCAAGAATGGCAACCTGCTTGAATTCGTAGCGATCTTCTTTGGGATACGTTTTCGTACCCATGATCAGCTCTCGATTGGTGCGAATGATTCCCCAGGTTTGAAAAATGAACCAGATCAGAACGGCACCCAAGGCCAATGGATAGGTTCCTGCATTCAGAAAACCAACCTTTTGTAAGCGCCAGCAAAGCACGCAGAGAATGGCGGCAAACGGCACATTCATTCCCAGCAATCCCCAGAAATCACGCATTGAAGTGACTTCCAGGCCTGCTGTGCGTTCAGGCTTTTGATAAGTTTTTCCAGGAGGTGTATCGCTAACGTTGAAGTAATAGATAACACCGTATATGGCAGAAATGATTCCAGTTAGAGCAATCGCACCACGCCAATTAAGGATGGCCCCTGAGGGAAGTTCAAAGCCGCCTGAGAACGAGAGCCACCCTGCCAGTCCTACGAGTGTTAATGCCGAGAACGCTGATCCGAAATTGCCCCAACCGCCATAGATTCCTTCGGCGAGACCGATCTCTTTGGGTGGGAACCATTCGGCAACCATGCGGATCCCGATCACAAAGCCTGCACCCACGATGGATAAAAGTAGGCGCGCTACCACCAGCTGATTAAAGTCTTGCGCTGAGGCAAACATCAGGCAAGGAATGACCGAAAAAACCAGCAGGCTGGAATAGGTCAGTCGAGGCCCATATTTGTCGAGAAGCATTCCGATTAGAACGCGGGCTGGGATCGTGAGAGCCACGTTGCAGATCGCAACGGTACGGATTTGACCGAGTGTTAAGCCCAAATCGGCCTTAACGGTGGTAGCCAAAGGCGCCAGGTTGAACCAGACGACAAAGGTCAGAAAAAATGCGAACCAGGTGAGATGAAGAGTTCGGTATCTCCCCTGGAAAGACCAGAGTTCTCCAAGCATGGGGGTATGAAAATGTGTAAGTCAACCCCGGCTTCTGAAAAATGCGCAGAGGAATCAAAATGCGGCGCACATGCAAACCGCCCAGCCATTTGATCATTAGGCTCTGACTCGCATAGTTGTGTTTGATACCTATAAGGGGCTATGCCAATGCTGATCGGTTCACTTTTGTTTTATTAGCTACATTGCATGAGCCTTCTTTGTTCGGTTTTTCGTCTGCGATGGACCTGCCAATCGTGCAAGGACTCCGCGCTTGTGTGCTTAGTGGCGGGATGAGTCGTCGCATGGGCCAAGACAAATCTCTCCTCGCTCATCCTCATGGCGGCTGTTGGTTGACCCACAGTATTGGTTTGTGCCGTTCTCTGGATCTGCCAGTTGATGTGGTGAGTTCAATCCCTCGTCATCGTCAGTTGGTGTCGACATTGGAAGGTGTTGAGTGCAGGCCTGATTCTTCCCCCGGTCAGGGGCCTTTGGCTGCGTTGTCGGCGGTTTTTGGTCAGGCGAAGGTGCTCGCTCTCCTGGTCCTCCCTGTTGATATGCCTTGCTTGGACGCTTCGACCCTGGTCCGGCTGATTCATGCTTGGCAGGAGCAGCCATCTTTGGCTGTGGTTTCACATGACGGAAACCAGCTTCAGCCTTTGTTTGCTGTTTATCCCAACCACAGTGTCTATCGAGATGTCTTGTGGAGTCAGTTGGCTGCTGAACAGCTGAGTATGCATGATTGGCTTGGGAGGGTGCCGCATCGGGTGCTTGCCTTGCCTTATGGGGCGTTGCGAAATTTCAACTGTCCTGCTGATCTAGGAACCCTTGAGGAATGATGAAGCCATCAGCTGTCATTGATCTCCTTGCTAGGCCGCTGGGAGTTTTAAGGTTGTCTCTAACTGCAAGATGTAATTTAGCGTGCCGATATTGCTGTCCAGAAAGCATTGAGCCTCCAGGTTTGTTGTCCACTCGCGATCAACTTCGCTTGATCCAAGCGGCCTGTCAGTTAGGAGCCCATACGCTTCGACTAACAGGTGGTGAACCTTTGCTCACCGATCGCCTTTGGCCGCTTCTTGATCAACTCTCGCTTGCAAGGCAGGAGGTTGCTCATCCTTTTAGTCGTTTGAAAGACGTGGCTATCACCACCAATGGTTCTCTCCTCAACGATGAGAAGGCAAGACGGTTGCGCGATATGGGAGTGGATCGCATCACGATCAGCTTGGATGCCGTTGATGGAGCAAGTATTGCCCGTATGGCTGGCTTGCGTTCTGGTCCTGAGGCTGGGAAGGCTCTCATTCAGCGCGTCTTGGCGGGAATTGATGCAGCTCGTGCTGCGGGATTCAATCCTGCGCGAGGTCGTCTCAAGCTGAATGCCGTGATCCAACGCGGTCAAAATGATGATCAGCTGATTCCATTGGCGCGTTTTGCAAGGACACAAGGATTGCCATTGCGTTTGATCGAATATATGGATGTAGGCAATCGCAATGGCTGGTGTCGTGATCAGGTGATGCCGGCCAGTGAGATGATTCAGCTTCTTCACAGCAATTGGCCGCTTCAATCCCTTGGTCGTCAACCTGGTGGAACAAGTGGTCAATGGATCTACGAAGATGGTGAAGGTTCTGTTGCCACCATTGCCTCAATTACAGAGCCATTCTGTTCTGATTGCAATCGTCTTAGGATCACCGCAGACGGGCAAGCGTTTACCTGTCTGTTTGCCAGTGAAGGTCTTGATTTGCGTCCATGGCTTCGAGAGGATGTTTCCGATTCTGTGCTTGCAGAGGTGATGACTGGGCTGTGGTCGCGCCGTTCTGATCGTTTTAGTGAAGAGCGTGGGTTAGAGCAGCCAGCAAACCATCACGCCGAGATGGCTTATTTGGGTGGATGAGTGGCATCCGCTACGGATTAAACGAGGTATAAGCGTTAAAGCTGATTACTGACTTTTTGTTGCGATGTTCGAGCTTATCCCTTATACGCGTTTTCGTGATACTCCATCTGTTCGTTTTTTTGATGTCACGATTTCTGATTCGAATGCTCGCGACTTAGTTATTCACCGTGGGCCAGCGGTAAGTCCTCCGGATGCAGAGGAGAGTGGAGATTGGCAATTTTATTTGCATCCCCATCAAGAAGACAACCTGTTGGCCGCTAGTGGAGGGAGAACGTTTTATTTGGTCAATTTTGCTTGGGATCAGCCTTTTCATATTGTTCGTCTGGCGGCAGGAGGCGACATTCTTCGCATTCCTCCCGGAACATTTCATCGATCTATTTCTGATCTAGATGGATCTGTCGTGCTCAATCAAGCGGTTCGTGAAGAGAAGGCATCTTTGACCCGTGAGTTTCGTGTTTATAACAGTGGTCGTATCCCTGCCTTGAGGTTGGTGACGACCAAAGGTGCCATGCGTCCTGTGTTGCATGGTGTTGAGCCGCTTCTTCAAGCTGCCTGAATAAGAGCCGTCTTGTTCTCCGGTTGATTGGTGTTGTCGTCAACGGTGGCTTGAATGGTCCAACTCAGGTGGCTTTGCGTGGATGCCGGCCCGCTGAAGCTGCCCGTGACAGCGGCTGTGAGATCTGGGCGGGAGGAACTCGCCAGCACGATGTAGCGATCGGTTGTTTCTCCTCCTGCGCTGGGATCAAACCCACGCCATCCAGCACCTGGTAGATAAATCTCCGCCCAGGCATGTAGGTCGTAGGACTCGGGTGCCGGATTCGCTAAGTGGTAACCGCTGACAAAGCGAGCCGGTAAACCAATGCTTCGGCAGCATTCCACCATCAGCATGGCGAGGTCGCGGCAGGACCCAACCCGCTCTCGCAGAGTTCGGCCTGCTGGCCAGGCGGCTCCTTGATGGCGTTGGGTGTATTTCACCCTGTCTTGAATCATTTCGATGAGCTGTTTGAGGAAAGGCAGCGCTTGTTGGTTGGTGCCCATCAAGGCGTCCTGAGCTAAGGCAACTGCTGAGGGATCGTGTTGGCCGTTTGGCAGCCAGCCCTCTAGCGCTCCTTGAAGATCTGGATTTAATCGACCACGTGGGTAGGGCAGTAGGGGTTCGCGCCCATTGAGACAATTCAGTAACGGTGCTGGAGTCGTGGTTTCAACGCGACTGCATGCTTCGAAGCGGAGCTCATCAGTGGTGTTTTGAAAGCGCACGCGTTGAATGGCATCGCCGCTGGCTGCGACGAGTTCATGGCTATGGAAGGGCTGGGGTGAAATGTTGAGTTGGTAATCGATCAGGCGCTGATGACCATGGCCCCGAGGTTGCATGCAGAGCCTGTGTTCGCTCAGACTGATTTGAGCCTCGTAGTGATAAGTGATGCAGTGGATTAGCTCAGCGCGCATGATGGATCAGTGGGAATGGAGCCAAGGTCGGTGGTGATGAAATATCGGGCGTGAATCAGTTGATGCAGTTGATTGAGCTCTTCCTGTAATTCGTCGATGGCTTCGTGCAGCCCCCGCTCAATCAGGACATCAATCCGTACATAGCTCCACTTGGCAAGCAACTGTCCGCGCAGGCATTCGAGATCATCAGGGGGGCCCAGTTGTGGTTGTCGTTGGATGAGGCGCAATGTGTCGTTGATTTTTTGCAAACAGAAGCGCACTGATCGCGGGAAGATTGGATCCAGTAGTAGGAATCTGGCCACGGAAGATGGAGTGATTGCTTGTTGAACACTTTTCCGGTACATCTGATAAGCCCCGGCTGTACGAAGTAGAGATATCCATTGAAGTTCATCAAGAACACCACCAATTTCTTTTGTGCTTGGTAGAAGAAGAAAATACTTCACGTCCAGGATCCTGGATGTTTTGTCGGCGCGTTCGATCCAGCGGCCTAGTTGACTGAAAAGCCAGGCCTGATCACGGCTTAGGGTGACATCCGTAATGCCATAAAAAAGCTGACAACCTCTTCGGATGCTGCGGAGCTGTTCTTGATCTGGTTCTTGCCAGATTGACTCACCATCTTGAACATTCCAGTAGAGGTCGTTCAGTTGCTCCCACATTTCTGTGGTGATCACATCACGGATCTGGCGAGCATTTTCTCTTGCATTGGCAATGCAGCTCAGAATGCTGTTGGGATTGTCGCGATCAAGGAGCAGAAACCCCAAGACATCTCGTGGAGATCGCAGTGGGTAAACTTGATCAAAGCTCTGCCTGTCTCCACTGGCATCAATGAGTGGAAGCCATGGTTCGGCGCTGCCGGGAGGGCAATCCAACGCCATGGCTTCACTCACTTCCAGGAAACGAGAAATGTTCTCTGCGCGTTCCACATATCGATTAATCCAATACAAGGAGTCGGCAACCCGGCTCAGCATGGCATTGCCTCCTGCATGCTTGGTTCAACTTGGCTGTCTTTGACAATCTGGCTGTCACCAACAACCCATGTGTCTTTACAGCCTCCTCCTTGCGATGAGTTCACCACAAGGGAACCACGTTTCAGGGCGACGCGAGTGAGGCCACCCGGACTGACCCAGTTCGATGCTCCGCGTAAAACATAAGGTCTTAGATCTACATGACAAGGAAACAGCTCTCCATCGCTTAGCGAGGGAACAGTCGAGAGTTGTAATGTTGGTTGGGCAATGTAATTTCGAGGGTTTGCTCTAATTTTTGAGTCGAATTCTTCGATTTCACTTCGGCTAGATTGTGGTCCTATTAACATTCCATAACCCCCTGCTTCAGCCACAGACTTAACCACAAGTTTTTCGAGGTTTTCTAAAACGTATTGGCGATCATCTGGGTGGGAGCAGAGATAAGTGGGGACGTTGTCGATAATCGGTTCTTCATTGAGGTAATAACGGATCATTTTTGGTACATAGGCGTAGATCAATTTGTCGTCGGCGACCCCAGTTCCTGGAGCATTGGCGATGGCGATGCGGCCATTTTGCAAAATATCCATCAATCCAGGTACGCCAAGCGCCGAATCGCGACGGAACACCTTTGGATCGAGGAAATCGTCATCGATTCGTCGGTAAATCACATCCACTGCTTCTCGTCCAGTGGTGCTGCGCATCCAAACGCGGCCGTCTTCGCAGATCAAGTCACGCCCTTCCACCAGGGCAATGCCCATCTGTTGGGCGAGGTAGCTGTGTTCGAAGTAAGCACTGTTGAATACCCCAGGTGTGAGCAGCACAACGCGCGGTGAATCTGCCCAGGGAGCTAAGTCCTGCAGTGTCTGCAACAATCTCGAGGGATAGTCGTCGATGGGTTGAACGGTTCGACCAGCAAACAGGCTGGGAAATAACCGCTTCATGACCCGTCGGTTCTCGAGGAAATAGGCCACACCAGATGGACAGCGCAGGTTGTCTTCCAGCACGCGCCATGTGCCTTCCTCGTCGCGGATGAGATCCAGTCCTGAGATGTGACACCAGCGATTCAATGGGAGCTGGATGTCTTGCATTTGGGGTCTCCAGCCCTGAGAACTTTCCACGTCTTCCCGTGGAATGACACGATCCTTCAGGATTCTCTGTGGTCCGTAGACGTCGGCTAAAAACCGATCGATGGCCTCCAAGCGCTGAAGAAGACCACGTTCGAGCTTGGCCCAATCGTTGAGATGAATGAGCCTTGGCAGGGGATCGAAGGGCAGGATTCTTTCTCCCCCATCTAATCCTGCGCCATTCAGCCGGAAGGTGGCTCCGAGTCGTCGGAGGAGGTTTCCGGCCGAAGCATGATTTCGATTCAGTTCAGTGAGCCCAATCTGCCCAAGCGACGACAGCAGTGGCTCTAAATCTGCTCTGGGAGCGGATTGCTTTCGGCAAAAATATTCGTCGTAACCAAGGGTTGGCCGATACTCATTGAACATTGGCTCACCATTGAACTTAGACATCAAAGATCTGCATGTCTGTTGGGCTATGTGTTATTTGTTACCGATCGCTTGATCGCAACGACAAATGGTTCGAAGGACGGTTTTTTGGTTTCGGTTAATACCTTTTCTGGATTAATGCAACAGTGATCAAGTAGTGGCGAGAACCATTTCTTGGTCTAGGAATCTAGGAATCTTTTATTGAACATTTATTGATGTCATTCTGGACGATGTTCTTTGGTCGGTCGCGATCAAAGCAGCAGGTAGCGCTGGGCGAGAGGTAATACCTCTGCTGGTTCACAGGTGAGAAGCGCGCCATCGGCGAACACCTCATAGGTCTGTGGATCCACGCTCATGTTGGGAAGCGCTGAGTTGAGTTTCAGCGCACTTTTGCCAACGTCGCGGGTGTTTTCTACGGCGATACAGGTGCGTTCCAGCCCGAGTTTGCTTTGGATGTTGTCGTTGAGGGCTGCATCGCTCAAAAAGGTGAGGCAACTGGGCGCAAGGGCTTTGCCAAAGGCAGCAAACATGGGTCTTCCATGCACAGGCCCAGGTGTGGGGATTGAGGCGTTGGCATCACCCATTTGGGCCCAGACGATCGATCCGCCTTTCACGATGAGTTGCGGTCGTATTCCAAAGAATCCTGGTTTCCAGAGCACCAGATCGGCGAGTTTGCCTGTCTCTATAGACCCAACTTGGCTGCTGATGCCATGGGCGATCGCTGGATTGATGGTGACTTTGGCGATATAGCGCTTCAGACGGTGGTTGTCGTTGCGGCTTGAATCTTCTGGCAGGGCTCCGCGTTGAACCTTCATTTTGTGGGCTGTCTGGAACGTGCGTGTGATCACTTCTCCCACCCGTCCCATGGCCTGGGAATCGCTGGCGATGATCGAGAAGGCGCCGAGATCGTGAAGGATGTCCTCAGCTGCGATCGTTTCGCGGCGGATGCGTGATTCTGCAAAGGCCACGTCTTCAGGGATTTTGGGATCCAGGTGATGGCACACCATCAACATGTCCAGGTGTTCTTCGAGGGTGTTGCGGGTGTAAGGACGTGTGGGGTTGGTACTGCTGGGAAGCACATTCGCCTCTCCGCAGATTTTGATGATGTCGGGCGCATGCCCGCCGCCCGCACCTTCGGTATGAAAGGTGTGAATGGTTCGGCCCTTGATGGCGGCGATGGTGTCTTCAACGAAGCCGGCTTCATTCAGGGTGTCGGTGTGGATGCACACCTGCACATCCATTTGATCGGCTACCGACAGGCAGGCATCAATGGCGGCAGGCGTGGTGCCCCAATCCTCATGCAGTTTGAGACCGCATGCTCCCGCGCGTACTTGCTCCTCTAAAGCTTCTGAAGTGCTGGCGTTCCCTTTCCCGAAGAACCCCAGGTTTACAGGTAGGCCCTCAGCGGCCTGCAGCATGCGGCCTATATGAAACGCACCAGGCGTGCACGTGGTGGCATTGGTTCCTGTGGCTGGTCCAGTGCCGCCCCCCATCAAGGTGGTCACGCCGCTGGCGAGGGCCGTTTCGATCTGTTGGGGGCAGATGAAATGAATATGGGTGTCAATCCCACCAGCGGTGAGGATGTGTCCTTCACCAGCAATCGCTTCGGTGCCGGGGCCAATCACGATGGTGACGCCTTCCTGGATGTCGGGGTTGCCTGCTTTGCCGATCCCGACAATGCGGCCATCTTTGAGGCCGATATCGGCCTTGACGATGCCCCACCAATCAAGAATGAGGGCATTGGTAATCACGGTGTCAACGGCTCCTCCAGCCCGGGAGGTTTGGGATTGGCCCATCCCATCGCGAATCACTTTCCCGCCACCGAATTTCACCTCATCGCCGTAGGTGGTGAAGTCTTTTTCCACTTCGAGGATGAGGTCGGTGTCCGCTAAGCGAATGCGGTCTCCGGTGGTTGGCCCATAGGTTTCGGCGTAGGCCTGGCGGGAAATGCGATAGGGCATGAATCAGGCGTCGAGGGGTCCGTTGATGTGTCCGTTGAAGCCGACAACGCGGCGTGCTCCAGCAAACGGGATCAAATTCACGTCGCGGTGATCACCTGGTTCGAAGCGAATGGCCGTACCGGCTGGAATATCAAGCCTTTGACCGCGTGCAGCGTCACGGTCAAAGATCAGAGCAGCATTGGCTTCTTGGAAATGGAAGTGGGATCCCACCTGGACGGGGCGGTCGCCGCTGTTGGCAACGCTGAGGGTTGTGACCTCTCTGTTGGCGTTGAGTTCCAGTTCGCCGGGTTCCGGTATTAATTCACCGGGGATGAGGGGTGCCATCAAAAAAAGCCTTAGCGAATGGGGTCATGCAGGGTCACGAGCTTGGTTCCATCGGGAAATACCGCCTCGATTTGGACTTCATCCACCAACTCTGGAATGCCCTCCATCACCTGGTCGCGGCTCAGCCACGTGCTGCCTTCCTGCATCAGGTCGGCCACAGTTTTCCCATCGCGTGCGCCTTCTAAAACCAAGAAGCTCAGCCATGCCACGGATTCAGGGTGGTTGAGTTTGAGGCCACGCTGGAGTCGACGTTCTGCCAAGAGCGCAGCCGTGACAATGAGCAGTTTGTCTTTTTCTTGGGGGCTGAGGTGCATGGTGACCTTGCACTATTTCTAGTCTCTATCTCCCTCGGCCAGCGGAATGTTCAAATTGAACGCTTAGGCCTTCAATGGATGTTCTTGTAAGGGCCAGACCCTGGGAATCTGCGGAGGAGCTAGGTCTCGAGCTCGACGGGTGCGAGCCCAAATCCTGCTGAACCAAAAACGGGCATCACGGCTTGAGAAGCCGCTGTAACGGGCGATCAGCCCCTGGGGGAGAACGCCGCAATGCATCTGGCCTTCGAGATCCTCTCGATCTTGCCGAACGTCATCGATGAGGGTGTTGATCGTTTCTGTAGGGAGAGGGAAGGGTGCCGCCCAAACGAAGGTGCCGAAGACGGGTTGTTGATTGAGTCCATGGACTGACTTCAGCGCTGCGTCGCTGATTTCGAGTCTGTCAACAAGTTCCCAGCGCTGACCTTCAGGCGTTTGGCGTTGGATCTGAACGCCTGATCTCCAGCACCCCCGCCCCAAGGTTTCGTTGGCGGCAGTGCGCCCGAGACGCACAATTTCTGCGCTGAGAAAGGATCCATCCATCGGCAAGGTGACGCTGAGGTTTTGTTCAAACAGAGCGTCGGCGTAGAGCACAAGCTCTTGGGGTAGCCATTCCAAATCGCTCTCTGCATCCAGCTCTGCCACCACCTGTTGGCGGGCCCATGCGCCTCGGGGATGGCGTTGGCTGCGACCGACGGATCCATACACCTTTTGTGCAGCCACGCTGGTGATCAGGCAGCGACTGTTCGATTTCAAGCCGAGGTTGATGCTCAATTGATCTCCTCCCACGAGACCGCCAGCGGTGTGAAGCAGTGGCAGCTCGCAGCGCCCGTTTTCCCCCCGCCCGGCGCGCATTAACTTCAGGGGCGCGGTGCAGCCCCCCTGAAATTGACTGCCGCTGCGGCCTTCAGCAAACAGCAGGTTGCAGGTGCCGTGCCATGGGTCAAGTCGATGCATCTACGCACGCTCGACGCCAACTCTGCTTAGCTCTGTAGCAAGCACTACCAAATAAAAGTGTGCTGTTTGGGCAGTCTTTGTTGTGTGATCTCTTTGGCTGTCTGAAACCTTGGATGTTGGCTTGATCGTGTTGGACCATCGCCTCTTGTCTGAGGAGCCATTGCCGGACGCCACCCCGGCGGCCATGGAGTTGCCGCTGAGTGCGGATCAGCGCACGGTGCTGCGCGGACGTCGTCGCACAGTGTGTGGTCGAGACGTGTTGTTGCAGCTGCCGCGTGAGCGCCCGTTAACGCCAGGTGATCGCCTCACCGATGCGCATCATCAGGTGCATGTGCTGGTGACTGCGGCTTCTGAGGAGTTGTTGCGAGTGGAGGCAGCAACGCCGCTTGCATTGCTTGAAGCTGCTTATCACCTAGGAAATCGTCATGTGGCTCTTGAGTTGCATGAGCATGAGCTGTTGTTGCTCAACGACTCCGTCCTCGCCACCATGCTTAACGGTCGCGGATTGAAGGTGACACGGTGTTGCCGTCCCTTCATGCCAGAAGGCGGTGCTTACATCGGCCATCAGCACGCATGACCTCGCTTGCATTGCTGCAGTTGGTGAGTCCTGCCTTGCCCGTTGGCGCCTTTAGCTATTCCGAGGGTCTTGAAGTTTTGATCCAGAATGGTTTATTGATTGATGAATTAGACCTCCAACATTGGATTGAAGCGGAGCTTCAAAGGGGTGCCCTGAGGTTGGAGGCTGCGGCGTTAAATCCATTGCGCGCCCAGCTTCAACGCTGGGAGCAAGAAAGGTCAGAGATGCCCAGCGAGTTGATGTCTTTGGATGGTTGGTTGTTGGCTTTGAGGGAGTCGGCTGAGGTGCGTGCCCAGCAAGGACAGATGGGCGGTTCTTTGCTGCAATTGATGGTTGATCTTGGACATCCATTGCCTCAGCCGGTGGTGCTGGCTTGGCCGGCGGCCTGGGCTTGGGCTGCTTTGTCGTTGAAGATTTCTGAGCTGGAGATGGTGGAGGGTTATCTCTACGGCTGGGTTGCAAATCAGCTCAGTGCAGCGGTTCGTTTGGTGCCGCTGGGTCCCACCACAGCTCAACGGATCCAGCAGCAGCTGTTGCCGATGATTCGTGAACAGGCATCTGTTTTGAAAGATCAAGACCCGTACACCCTTTGGTGTGGTGGTGCTGGTGCGGGGCTGGCCCAGTTGGCGCATGCTGAGTTGTATTCACGTTTGTTCCGAAGCTGATGAGCAGCAAACTCAGGCTTGGCATCGCCGGGCCGGTGGGTTCAGGCAAGACAGCGCTCGTGGAAGCGCTGTGCAGGAGATTGCGCAATCGCCTGCAATTGGCGGTTGTGACCAATGACATTTACACCCAAGAGGATGCCCAATTCCTGACGCGTTCAGGTGCCTTAGAGCCTGAGCGCATCCGTGGGGTTGAAACCGGAGGGTGCCCGCATACGGCGATCCGAGAAGACTGCTCCATCAACCGAGCGGCTGTGGGTGAACTGGAACGTCAGTTCCCAAGGCTTGATTTGGTGATGGTGGAGAGCGGAGGTGACAATCTTGCGGCCAGTTTTAGCCCCGAATTAGTCGACCTTTGTATTTATGTGATTGATGTAGCGGCTGGGGACAAGATTCCTCGCAAAGGCGGTCCTGGAATTACACGATCCGATTTATTGGTGATTAACAAGATTGATCTGGCTCCCCTTGTTGGTGCTGACTTAGTCGTGATGGAACAGGACACGCTGAGGATGCGGCGGGATCGACCCTGGTGCTTTACCAACCTTCGAAATGGGGAAGGACTCGATCTTGTGGAAGCCTTTGTGTTGCAACAGATACAAGAATGAAGGGTATTTAGGCGCTTAAGAGTCAAATTGTTTTTATTGATACAGGAGCTTCTTTCTTCAGATCGGTACCTTTCGAGCTCCGGCGTTGAAACGTCGTTCCTCTTGTTTTGATACTCATGAGTTCATCATTGTCCAAGCGTCTCTTTGCCGGCCTGGCCGCAGCGTCGCTGGGTCTGGCCGTCACCGCTTGTGGTGGTGGCGATGAGAAAGCCTCCAACGTTGAGTTTGACGACAGCGTTACCGTCGGCATCCTTCACTCCCTGACTGGCACGATGGCCATTTCTGAGTCCACCTTGGTGGATACAGAAAAGATGGCCATTGATGAGATCAATGCTGCCGGTGGTGTTGAGGTAGATGGTAAAAAGTACAAAATTGATTATATCGTTGAAGACGGTGCCTCCGATTGGCCTACGTTTGCTGAGAAGTCCAAAAAACTCATCGATCAGGACAAAGTTCCTGTTGTGTTTGGCGGTTGGACCTCTGCTAGCCGTAAGGCAATGCTTCCGGTGTACGAATCGAAGGATGCTTTCCTCTATTACCCCATTCAGTACGAAGGCCAAGAGTGTTCGAAAAATATCTTCTATACCGGCGCGACTCCTAACCAGCAGTCTGAGCCAGCGACTAGCTTTATGTTCGAGAAGTCGCCAGCTGCAGGCAAGCCCTTCTACTTAGTGGGATCTGACTACGTATTCCCTCGTACATCTAACACCATCACGAAGGAGCAGGTGAAGTCTCTGGGTGGAGAAGTTGTTGGTGAAGATTATTTGCCTCTTGGTAATACGGAAGTTGCTCCGATCATTGCCAAGATTAAAAAGGCTTTGCCTGACGGTGGTGTGATTATTAACACCCTTAATGGTGACCAGAATGTTGCTTTCTTTAAGCAAATTCAGGATGCCGGAATTACTCCTGAAAATGGTTATTATGTGATGAGCTATTCCATTGCTGAAGAAGAAATCAGCACAATTGGACCTGAGTTCCTTGAAGGCCATTACGGCGCTTGGAACTACATGATGTCCATTGATACTCCGGCATCGAAGAAATTTGCTGCTGACTTCAAGGCTAAGTATGGCGCTGACCGTGTTGTCGCTGACCCTCAAGAGTCTGCATATAACATGGTGTACCTCTGGAAGATGGCTGTTGAGAAAGCCGGTACTTTCGATGATGACAAAGTACGTGAAGCTCTGATTGGTATCAAGTTCGATGCTCCTCAAGGCCCAATTGAGGTTCGTCCTAACCATCACATCTCTCAAATCGTTCGGATCGGAGCGATCACTGCAGATGGTCAGTTCGAAATCGTAGAAGAGTCGGACAGTCCAATTGATCCTCAGACTTGGAACCAGTTTGAGCCCACATCGAAGGGCTTTGCTTGCGATTGGTCTGATCCCAGTAAGGGAGAGAAGTACAAGCTCTGATCTTGAATAGCGCCATCGATTGATGGCTTGCTTTTGGAGGGGTCCCTTGGGGGCTCCTCTTTTCATTTTTTTCGCTTACTAGACACCCCTCGTGCAACTGCTTTTCGAAAGCTTGTTCAATGGTGTGGCCATCGGCTCTGTGTTGCTGATGGCCGCCCTTGGACTGGCCATTGTGTTTGGCTTGATGGGTGTGATTAATCTCGCTCATGGCGAATTAATCATGCTTGGTGCCTACACCACCTACGTGGTGCAGCTCATTTTCAAACTTCCCTTTCTTGCCCCTATTTATAACGCCTACGTATTGGTTGCTATTCCATGTGCCTTCGTTGTGAGCGGTGTTGTTGGTATTTTGCTTGAACGCACAGTGATACGACGTCTCTATGGAAGTCCACTGGAGACTTTGCTTGCTACGTGGGGTGTCAGTTTGATTCTCCAGCAGTTTGTGCGCAGCGTTCCGCTTGCTTATGCGGCAGGAATGGTTTTGTTTCTAGTGCTCGGATTTAGTGTTCCGTTGTTTCTTCCGAAGCCCTTATTGGAGGGACGTCAATCTCGGTTTGTGCGATTAGGTGGTTGGGCTGTTTCAGCTTTCATTGGAGTGTTATTTGCGGGTGGATTGGCCTCGCAAATTAGCCGTATTGCTAAGGCAACATCCCGCAATGTGGATGTCACAGCTCCGAAGTGGATGCGCGGTGGTCTCGAATGGATGGATCTCACGTTTCCTGTACCACGCCTTGTGATCATTGTGATGACGTTGATCGCAGTTGTTGGGGTGATCTGGTTCCTCAACCGCAGTGTTTGGGGTATTCGGATTCGGGCAGTCACGCAGAATCGTTCGATGAGCGACTGCCTCGGCATTCCGACTGACACCGTTGATGTCCTTACCTTTGGGATCGGTTCTGGTTTGGCGGGGGTGGCTGGTGTTGCTGTGTCGTTGTTGGGTTCGGTGGGTCCCAACGTTGGAACCTCTTACATCGTTGGCTGTTTCATGGTGGTGGTGCTCGGTGGTGTTGGCAATCTTTTCGGCACCGTGTTGGCTTCCTTTGCGATTGGCTTATTAACCGATCTGATTGGAGCAGGTCGCCTGCTCACGATTTGGCCAGACATGCCTGGGCCACTGGCTGGAGGGGTTGAATTTTTTGCGACGACGAGCATGGCTCAGGTGATGGTGTTTGCCCTGATTGTGGTGTTCCTTCAGTTCCGTCCTGCAGGTCTGTTTCCGCAAAAAGGCCGCATGGTTGAGGCTTGATTAAATGTTTCGTTCGTTTCAACAGCGCACCTGGCTCTCGGTCACTCTTTGGGTGGTGATCATCGCGGTAATCGTTGCAGCTCCATCGGTTCTGCCTGTGTTCCGCCTTAACCTTTTGGGTCGGTTTTTATCTCTAGCGATCGTGGCGCTTGGGATTGATTTGATTTGGGGCTTTACCGGTCTTCTCAGTCTCGGGCAGGGAATTTTCTTTGCTCTTGGAGGTTATGCCGCTGCGATGTATCTCCAACTGAGGAGTTCTATGGATATGCCCAACTCCATTCCTGAATTCTTCAGTCTGTATGGGGTTGATCGGTTGCCATTGTTTTGGGAGCCTTTTCGTTCGCCTCTCTTTACGCTCATCGCAATTTGGCTGATCCCTGCCTTGCTTGCAGCTGTGTTAGGAAATTTGGTGTTCCGTAATCGAATTAAGGGAGTTTATTTTTCGATTCTGACCCAAGCCGCTCTCTTGGTTTTTTTCAATTTCTTCAATGGACAGCAAAAGCTAATTAATGGCACCAATGGTCTGAAAACAGATGTCACCGTGCTGTTTGGCCAGCTCGAGTTGGGATCGCCAGAGATGCAGCGAGGCTTCTTTTGGGTGACTGCTGTCGTTGTGATCTTCGTTTGGATGTTTTTACGATGGGTTGTGCGTGGTCGCTTTGGAAATGTTCTGATTGCGATCCGCGATGATGAGCCAAGACTTCGCTTTGCTGGGTATAACCCAACATTGTTTAAAACAATCGTGTTCGCAATCGCTGGGGGCTTGGCGGGTATTGGTGGAGCGCTCTATACAGTGCAATCTGGGATTGTTTCCCCCCAGTTCATGACTGTACCCTTTTCGATCGAAATGGTCATTTGGGTTGCTGTTGGTGGTCGTGGAACCTTGGTAGGAGCGATTTTGGGTTCCGTTGTCATCATGTACGCCAAAAGTTTGGTCAGCGAAGCATTGCCTGAAACTTGGCTTTTCATTCAAGGTGGGTTGTTTATTCTTGTGGTGACGGCACTACCTGAGGGCGTGATTGGTTGGTTCAGAGGAGAAGGCCCGAGGAATCTGATGTCCCGTGTGGGCTTTATTCGGCCGATTGGCACTTATCCGCAACTTGAAGTTGATGGCAATGAGGAGGTGCAGCCATGAGCAATATTGTTTCTGGCTCCAGAGCACTTCTGGAGCTCAAAGACATCACGGTTAGTTTTGATGGTTTTCTTGCCCTTCGAGACCTAAATCTAAGCTTGCAACCTGGGGAGCTTCGGGCTGTGATCGGTCCAAATGGGGCCGGGAAAACCACGTTTCTCGATGTCATCACGGGCAAGGTTGCTCCCAGCTCAGGAGGCGTGCTTTTTAAAGGCCGCTCTCTGGTTGGAATCCCTGAACATCGCATTGCTCGACTTGGAATTGGTCGTAAATTCCAAAGCCCGCGTGTGTTTGAAGATTTAACGGTTCAGGACAACTTGGCATTGGCTGTTAGTCGGTCAAAGCAGCCTTGGTCTTTGCTGTTTGGTCGCATTCGTGCTGAGCAGCGCGACCAAGTTCACCATTTAATTAGTATAGTCAATCTTCAGTCTCGTGCCGACTGGAGAGCTGGATCTCTGTCTCATGGACAGAAGCAGTGGTTGGAAATTGCGATGTTGGTTGGTCAGGATCCTGACCTCTTGCTGGTGGATGAGCCAGTTGCAGGTCTTACAGATGAGGAAACTGACCTAACGGCTGATTTGCTGAAGTCTTTGGCTGGAGAACACACTGTTTTGGTGATTGAGCACGATATGGAATTTATTCGTCGTCTCGAGAGCCCTGTGACTGTCCTGCATCAGGGTCATGTTCTTTGTGAGGGCTCGATGGATCAGGTGCAACAGGATCCTCGAGTGATCGAGGTTTATTTGGGAACTACGGAGGACGAAGCTCAATGACAATGCTCGAGATTTGCGGTCTCAATACCTATTACGGCGAAAGCCATATTCTTCGAGATGTTGATCTAAGGGTCCTCGCTGGGGAAATGGTTTGTCTCATCGGCCGGAATGGGGTGGGTAAAACCACACTCCTTAAGTCTCTGATCGGTTTGCTTAAACCACGATCCGGTGAGATTATTTTTGAAGGCCATGGAATGGAGCGTCAGCCTCCTCATCAGCGTGCCAGGTCTGGACTTGGTTATGTACCTCAGGGGAGGGAAATCATTCCTCAATTAACTGTTGAAGAGAATTTGATGTTGGGGATGGAGGCTCTCCCAGGTGGTCTTTCTCGAAATCGTCGAATTGATCCTTTTATTTATGAGCTCTTCCCAATTCTCCAGGAGTTTCTTTCACGTAAAGGAGGTGATCTCTCCGGAGGTCAGCAGCAGCAGCTTGCTATTGCTCGTGCTCTCTTGGGCCAGCCTAAATTATTGCTTCTTGATGAGCCAACGGAAGGGATCCAGCCCAATATTGTGCAAGATATTGAAGCTGCCGTTCAACGAATTATCGCTGAGAAAGGGATTGGCGTTCTGCTAGTGGAGCAGCATTTGCATTTTGTTCGACAAGCGGATCGTTATTACGCCATGCAGCGCGGTGGAATTGTGGCCAGTGGCTCTACCTCCGAGCTCAGCCAAGATGTGGTGGATCGTTTCCTAAGTGTGTGAGCGCGTGGGGTGACACTTCTGGTAGGGCGCTGTTGACCGCTATTGGCAGCACTAGAAGGGCTATCCCCGCCAGGACTGCGAGATGGGCCGGGTTCGAGAGTTCCAGGGGTCGTCCTTTGCTGAACAGTTCCATGTCCAACACAAGTAGTCCGAGATAAAGCCCCCACCAAAGTCCTGCTTTGGTTTCAACCCGCTGTCGTTTCCTCCAGTTGTGAAGCGCAAAGATCAGGCTCGGGATTCCGATGGCGAGCACGGCTCCCTCAAGCGCTGTGCGTCCGCACCAGTTCGTCGCCCACGTTGCCATCACAAAGGCCAAGGCGCTTAAGGCCGTGGGATAGGGAATTCGAAAATGGCCTCGTTCTTGGGGGAGTTGTTGGCGCAGGGCTAACAAGCTTGCTGGTCCCATGGCTAGGGCGATCATTTGCGCTGCGGTGAGAAAGGCCACGACTTGCTGCCAGCCTGGGCCGATCAAGAACAGGGCACATCCCAACACCAAGCTGCTGACGACGGCAAGATCCGGCACCCCATGTCTGTTGACCCGACCCAGGGATTCAGGGAGCAGTTTGCAGCGACCCATCATCCAGCTCACCCTCGCTGATACTCCCAAATAGGCCATTGCGGTTGTGCTGGGGGATAGGGCGGCGTCGATGAGTAACAGCACCACCACCCAGCTGAGCCCAAGCCCAAGGGCGATGGCTGCAAGCGGACCGCCATGTTGGCTGAGGCTGAGTTTGGACCATCCCTGCTGGAGGGCTTCCGGCGGCACGCTCACCAGGAAAGACCACTGCAGAACCAGGTAAATCAGCAGGCTGATGCCGAGCCCTAGTCCCATGGCGAGCGGCACATTGCGTTGGGGGTTGCGCGCCTCTCCAGCAAGGTCAACAGCGGTGCGAAAACCAAGGAGGCAGAACAGAATGCCTCCGCTTCCGACGGCATTTACCAGTTCCGTACCGCTGCCAGCTTTGATTGCAGATGGATCGCTTCCGATCGTGACCGGGATGCTCAGGTTCCCCCAGTGCTGACTGAGCAGCATCAACACACCCGCCACCAGGAGCGGCACGATCAACTTCCAGATGGTGAGGTTGTCGATCCAGCGGGCGAGACCCTTCACACCGTTGAGGTTGATCCAGGTGAAGAACACCATCAACAAGATGGCGACAGCTAGACCGGCTCCGCTGAGAATTTGTGTGCCGTTGCGTTCCTGTGTGAGCCAGGGCAGGCTGCTGTCGAGATAGTCGAGCATGGCTATCAGCTCGATCGTTGGCACGCACAGATAGCTGATCCAGATGCTCCAACCACCGATGAAACCCGATAGGCGACCGTGGCTTAGGAGTGGAATCTGGGCCAAGGCCCCGGAACTGTTGATGAGAGAGCCCAGCTCCGCAAAGACGAGAGCGAGAAGAAAGGAGATCAAGCCTCCTAAGAGCCAGGCGGGCAGGCTTGCGGGTCC
>Ga0208543_1000021_pt1 | contig 50841 bp, 66 predicted proteins | sample DEB08_DNA_14_FD_185497 | JGI IMG/M metagenome (GOLD analysis project Ga0208543, IMG submission 185497) | Aqueous microbial communities from the Delaware River and Bay under freshwater to marine salinity gradient to study organic matter... | ecosystem: Environmental > Aquatic > Marine > Coastal ...
ACTCAAACTGTATTTAATGATAATAGTAAAGACATAGACTTTAGAGTTGAATCAGATAATGATGCTAATGCTTTCTTTGTACAAGGTTCAAATGGACATGTTGGTATAGGAAATGCGAGTCCTGAAGGTGTTTTACACATACACGGAGGTGATTCAGGTTCATCTTATACTGCTGATGGTGCGGATAAACTTATTTTAGAACATAGTGACTCTGTAGCTATTGATATAAGAACTCCTGCTACTAATCAAGGCTTGATAATGTTTTCAGACGGAACAAGGTCGCAAGGATTAATAGGATATAACCACAGTGATGATTCTTTAAGATTTTCAAATAGTGGTAATTTAGAAAGAATGCGTATTGATTCTTCTGGCGACGTATTTATAGGACAAACTTCACAAACAGGTTATACATTCGCACAAAAATTAGTAGTAGGAGATGGTGATGCTAATGATGGTATCACCATTCAGTCAGGCTCTACTCATCAAGGTAATTTAGCCTTTAATCATTCTGATGGTACTACTGCTCATGGAAGAATTAGCTATCAGCATAGTTCTAACTATATGACATTCTTTATTAATAATAGTGAAAAAGTGCGTATTGATTCTGATGGTAGAGTGGGAATCAATGAAACTTCCACAGGTAATGCTAGACTAACTTTACAAGAAACTTCTACCGGCAGCAGTGCTCTTTACGCACTAAATAATGCAGCTTCCGTAAGTAGTTCTACTTCATCCTTGATACACTGCCAGTTTAACGGAGACGCTTCAGTAGGCACTGGTACTCCTTTTATTAAGTTTGCGAATCAAAATGATTTTATAGGTTCTATCACAGGCGCACCATCAAATGTAGCTTATAACACAAGTTCTGATAGAGACTTAAAAAACAATATTGTAGATGCTTCAAGTCAGCTTGATACCATAAAAGCTATACAAGTAAGAGAGTACGATTGGAAAATAGATTCACACCACGATTTAGGTGTTATAGCACAAGAACTATATGAAGTAATACCAAATGTCGTTACTAAAGGTGTTGAATCAGATGATAATGGTCGTTCTATGCCTTGGTCAGTTGATTATGGAAGGTTGACACCATATTTGGTAAAAGCTATTCAAGAACAACAAGAACAAATAGAACAGTTAAAAGCTGAAATACAAACCCTAAAAGGAGAATAAAAATGGAAACATTAATAGTATTAGCAATATTAGGTGTGTTCGCATACTTTGTAATATCGGCGAAGAAACCAGAGTGGATTGAATTAATTAAATCAAAACTTAAAAAGAAGTAAAAGACTATGGAGCTTACAGGCTACTTACTGTGGAATATATTTCTAACATTAGTTGTAGCTCCAATACTCTACAGCATTCGTGCAAACACGTCAGAGCTTAAAAGACTTGACATACTTTTAAATAAAACAAGAGAAGAGATGGCAAAAGAATACGTAACTAAACAAGAACTATCAGATGGAATGAATAGAGTGTTTGATACGTTGGATAAAATTGAAGAGAAACTTGACAAGCTTTTCGAGGTTAAATAATGAAGAATAAAACTAAACAGAGAAAAAGGTATAATAAAGGATTGAGAGAAGACTATACTCAAGGTGGACGTGTAGGCTATGAAGTTGGAGGAGAAGCTGAACGTGAAATAGCCCGTGAAAATGAAGAGGCTGCTGCCGATCAAGAAGCGTTTAGAAAGCAATATGAACAAAACAATCCTCCTCCATCAGGTGCAGGCGGTGCAGCAGGATCAACCGCAGTTCAAAATTATAACAATCAATATACACAAGCTTATAAAGATTATTTAGCATCTAAAAATAATACAGGTACTACTACTACTGATCCAGATAAAGAAGCAGAAAAAGAAAGAGAAAAAGATTTTCAAGAAAAACGAGATGAAAGAATAGGAAGAACTGCAGAAGCTGTAGAGGCTGCATCAACAGGTACAGTTCCTGATGCTGCAAAAATACCTGATCCAGATAAAATGGTTGAAGGTACTCCAATGGCTACTACAACTATGGCAACACCAACTAGCGTTGTAGGCTCTACTGCTGCTCCTGTAGGACCAGAAACAGTTACAGAAGTTCAAGACACAGCACAGGTTTCTCCTCCAGAAGAATTAAGAGCAGCACAAATGGAAGCTGCACAAGTAACTGAAGCTCCTGAAGTTGTAGCAGCACGTTCTGAAGTACGGGATGAATCATTAGCAAAAGCTGCTAAAGTAGACAGAGTTGCACCTATTGAAGGAGCAGAAGTAGATATACCTGAAGGAGCTTTAGCCGAAAGAGTTGTTGGAACTATTAGTGAAGGTGCAAAAGCTGCCGCAGCAGTTAATGCAGGAACTAGTTTAGCACGAATTACAAGAGCTAAAAAACAATTATCTAGAGCAGGATTAACAGAAAGTCAAATTAATGAGATTGGAAATGATCCTGTATTATTAGAAGAAAGACTAGCTGATTTTAGTGAAGAAGAACGAGGTATAATTGAAGGGTTACCTGAAGAAGCTTTAGTTTCTACACAAATGAGTGGATTACTAGAGGGAATAGAAAATGGTACTATACCTCCTTGGGCTTCTCCTGCAGTTGCACAAGTTGAACAAATGTTAGCTGCTAGAGGTTTAAGTGCTTCTAGTGTTGGAAGAGATTCATTACTAAACACAATTATACAGGCTGCTTTACCTATTGCACAAAGTAATGCTCAAGCTATACAACAATCTGTTGCACAACAAAAAGATATAGAATTTAAAACAGCAGAAGCTAATGCACAAAGATTACAACAAACTGCATTAAAAAATGCTGATAATGTTTTTAAAATGGATATGGCTCAGTTTAGTGCCGATCAACAAACTGCATTATTTAATAGTAAATTTTTACAGACTGTTAGTTTAACAGAGGCAAACTTTGATCAACAAGCTGCTGTACAAAATGCAGTTCTGTTATCTCAAGCTAACTTAGCTGAAGCAGATTTTTATCAAAAGTCTCAGATACAAAATGCTCAAGCTTTTTTACAAACTGACATGGCTAATTTAAATGCAGAACAGCAGTCTAATGTTCTTAGAGCACAACAAGAACAACAAAGATTGCTTAGTAATCAAGCAGCAGAAAATGCAGCACGAAATGCTAATATGGCTTCAACAAATCAAATGGAACAGTTTGCTGCTAATTTAAATTTTCAAACAAAACAATTTAATGCTCAACAAACAAATGCAATGAAACAATTTAATGCTAATGCAAAAAATGCAGCAGCAGCTAGAGATGCAAATAGAACTGCAGACTTAAATAAGTTTAATGCTCAATTATCTACGCAAGTAGAAGAGTTTAATTCTCAACAAGACTTTGCAAGAAATCAATGGAATGCACAAAATGCTGCAGCAGTTGAAGCTTCTAATGTTGAATGGAGAAGAAAAATAAATACAGTTAATACAGCAGCACAAAATCAAGTGAACATGCAAAACGCAATGAATGCTTTTAATTTAAGTTCTCAGTCTCTGTCTTTCTTATGGCAAGAATTAAGGGATGAGGCAGACTTTGATTTTAGAAGTTCAGAAAATGCTAAAGCACAGATTACTCAGTTAAGAGCTACAGCTATAGCAAACGAAGCAGCACTGGCTGAGAAATCTAGATCAAGTTTAGATCAAGTGGTGAGTGTTGTAGAAAATATGATAACAAATTATTATAGTTAAACTAGGATAGAACATGGGAAAACTAAGAAAAGTAGGTAAGAAGATTTGGAAAGGTATCAAGAAAGTTGGTAGAAAAATCGGTAAAGGATTTAAAAAAGTCTTCAAAGGTGTTGGTAAATTTTTAGGTAAGTTAGGACCAATCGGTACTATTGCTATGATGATTGCTATGCCTTATATGGGTGCTTATTTATGGCAGGGTTTTGGAGCATGGGCAGGAGGATTACAAGGCACGTTTGGTTCTGTAATGAAAGGAATATACACTGCAGGTAATAGCGTGATGGGTGTATATAAAAATATAACACAATCTATTTACGGAACTCTTAAAAAAATTCCCGGAGTTGGTGATGCACTAGAAGGATTTGATAGGTTCTTAGATAGAACTAGAAGTGCAATGGGAATGGAGTCTGGTTCTATTAGTGTCATGAAAGATAATGATCTTAACTCATGGGTAGGTACAGATGCAGGGGCACAAGCAATGGGATATGATAATGCTGCTGCTTTTAAAGCTGCAAACCCTACTTATTTTACAGCAGATGGTACTTTAAGTAAAAGTGGTTTAAACTTTGCTAGAGGTAAAGGTATGGCGTATGAAGCTCACCTTAGAGGTAGAGATGTATTTAAAAAGGTAGATGGCGAGTTTGACTTTAATACATACTCTGATAACTTTAACAATAATGTACTAGGTACGGATGCAATTAAAGGAGATATATCTAAGTTTGGAGAAGTGATAGGTAGTAGAGATTCAATAGTATTTAGAACGGGAAGACCTATAGGAACTCAACAAATGCAAACTTCAATGGCAGAATATAAAGCAAGTTTGTCTCCTGAAGAATTAAAAACTTTTGATGCTAAAAAATATATGGAGGGATACAAATACGATTCAACCTTTGATGCACCTAAAGGATTCTTTGATAAACCTATTGCAAACGAGGTTAGTTTTGAAGGTGTAGGTTCTAGATATACTAGACAAGTTCCAGTAGTGAGTGCAGATGGAACAGTTACAGGATACACAACACAAGAAGGAACAAAACTTGGAACTGCTGCTTTTGAAGGTATTAAACAAACAGCTTTACAAACTGTAGGTGGCGAACAACCAGTAGCAGATGGAAGCGGAGGAGGTGGATACTACGCTCAAGTCGCTGATGCTCCTCAATTAGAAGCAGCTTCAACAACACCTCTTATGACAGCAGGACCTGCGACCTATGCAGGATTAGATTACATGAATTTATTGCAAGGAAGCCCTACAGTATCTGGATCACAATTAACTCAATTTTTAAATGGAGGAACAATTATGCCTCATTTAATGCGACCTTTAGAATTATCTTAATTAGGAGATATACATGCCAATTATAGACAACATAGCAGAAGATAAAGAGCTAAGTCAAGAAAAATTAGATTTAATTGGAGGGGCTTTTAATAAATCTATTCCCGGACAATCTTTAACTAAAGACCCTGATCAACCTTATCCTTGGGAAGGGAACCCTGAGTACACAACTGTTCCTGAAGCATCAATGGCAATATTTGTGGAAATGACAAAAGAAGAAACTTTTATGCCTTTATTAGAAGCATTGAAGCAGGGCTTTCCTGTGGTAGATATGGCTAATTTAATTTTATATAGAGGATTTCAAACTGGAAAATTTAGCCCTGACTTAATGTTGCTTTTAATGGAACCAGTTATGTACATGATTTTAGCTTTAGCAGAAAAAGCAGGTTTAGGAGATGTTGTAGGTTATGATGGTGAGGAAGATGATGAAGAAGGTGAGCCAGAAGATAAAGTAAAAGTTTTAAGACAAATGAAACAATCTTTACAACTTGCAGGTCAAAATGTATCAGAACAAAGTGTTGCAGATTTACCTGAATTAAAACAAGAGATAGAAGAATTTGAAGTTCCTGAAAACGTAGGTAGCTTATTAGAAAGACCTGCACAACAAACAGAAGATAATAGTTTATTAGCTAGAGGTATTTAAATGGAATCATTATTTAAAAGAAGAAGATTATATGATGGAGGAAGTCCAGATCAGTTAGCCTATGGTGCAGACTTAGAGCGTAGTATTAAAAAAAGAATGAAGACTAAACCTTTAGATGCTATACTTAAAATAGGAGTAGCATTAAAGGCAGGTAAGGCTAATGAGTTGAAGGAAAACTTAGCCCGTATAACTACAAACTTAGAAGAAGAACAAGCAAGTTTAAAATCATTTGGTACACAACTTACAGAGCATCAAGCTAGGATGAAAACATTACGAGACAAAGGTAATGGTAGTTTAGTGTCAGGAATAATGATGGATTTTTTAAAGGAAGCAGGTGTTAAAGATGCTGAAGGTAAAAATATTGAGAGAGATTATAACTCAACTTTATTTTCTCAGATAAAAGATAGGGCAGAAAAAAAAGCAGAAAACATGCTACTTAAAGAAAAAGAATATAAAACACTTAGAACTACATATAACCCTAATGATCCCTCTGAAGGAATATACGCTGAAAATTTAGACGATGTAAGTTTATTTAATAAACCTTATAATGAAGCCTTATATAATATTCATTTAAATCAGAAATCTTTAGGTAACAATAGTCTATTAGATGTTATAACTAATAAAGCAAACAAAAATGATTATAATATTTTACAAGATGGGATAGCGGAAGAAGAAAAATTAAATGCAATAATTTCAGCCACAAGACAAAGTAGAAATGATTTAGAAGATTATGTCGTTGATCCAGAATTTTTAGAATCTCTTCTACAAGAAGAAACAACTCAGAAAGGTTCGGCTCGAATGAAAGATCAAGCAAAAGAAAATATTATAGATGTAGTTTCTAAAACTAGACAATGGTTACAAGAGAATGACAGAGACTACATAATAGGAGATTACTTTTTTCAACAAGCTAGTCCTAACGCAGCACTCGCAAGAAAAAATCAAAAATACGATGAAGACTATCAAAGTTTTTTAGACTATAGTGGTTATACTGATCAACAGATGAAAGAGATTTATTGGCAAGCCACAAGTATTGCAAGTACATTAGACGAAGAAAATATAAAGAATCTTTTAATAGGTAGTGATTCCGGAGGTGCTTATGGTGAAAAAGATATATCAAATCAATACAAAGCATCACTAGCTCAAATACTTAAAGATTATCGTAATAATGTAGACATAATGCCAGAAGAGATAAAGAGAAAAGTCATTACAGGTTTACAAATTAAAGGTTACGAAGAGCAACAAATTACCTCAGAAGAATATTTCCAAGGATCACAAACTGTTGCAAACCGTATGTCAAACTTACCTGAAGAGTATTTAGAAAAATATAATAATCTTGATGGTACTGCAGAAATTGATTTTAATCTTTCTGTAATCGCAGATGCTAAATCTTATATGGCTCAATATAATTTTTCTAAAGCCGAAGCTTACGGATTTGCTATACAAAATCAAAAATTTGGTCTTGCTGAAGGTACAGATTTTATGACAGTTCCATTTATAGGTTTTAAAATAGCAGGAGATGATAGGTTTCAATCACAACCTTTATTACCTATAAAAGACGGTAAATTACACCAAGATATTTTACAAAATTATCCTAGAAGTTTTGAGCTTACTGAAAGTACGTTTAGTCAATATTTAAATACGATTAATAAAAATCAAGTTTATTGGTATCATGCTGATACTCTTAGTAATCCTACACCTAAAATGTGGGAAGACGGGCAGAATATTACTATTGGTCAATATAGGGTTGAGTTTCGTAGAACTCCTGATGCAGAAGGTAATCACTTTATAAATATTACTCCATAAAATAAATGCCTATAATACCAATAGATTCTGAAAATGTAACAGGTTCTACAGTTACTAAACAAGATGAGCCTAGTACTATCTTGCCTATGGAAGAGAAAGAAAAGACTTTCTTCAATCCACAAACTGGCTTAGTTGATAAATTTAAAGGAACTAAGGAAGAATACACCAAAGCTCAAAATTTAAAAACTGTAAAAGAATACTTTAATCCTGAAGCAAAAAGTATTACAGACTTCACACAAAATCCAGACGTTCAAGACAAAGCAATGCAAATGATGTCTTATCTTGATAACACAACATATGAAGATGGTCAGAATGCTGCTGATGCTTTTGTAGATTATACTAGGGGTAGAGAATTTAATCTTACGAAGAGTCTTTATGAGACAGCTAAAACTTTAAAAGGTAGAGCAAAGAACGATCCAGAGGCTCAGAAGTTTATAGAAAACTATGCCTCTTTAATGAATGAGTTCCATGCGACAAATCCTGATGGTAGTTCTAAATATGAAAACATAGGGCTTAATGAAAATTTAACTTTAACTGGAGATATATTTAAAGGTATTCTTACTGATCCTGCTAATATTCCTATTCTATTTACAGGTCCGGGAGGTATTCCCCCTAAAATTGCTACTCAACAAGCAGCCTCACAAACATTAAGACAAGGTATTAAAAATATGGCTGCCAAAAGTTATAATGTATCTTTAGGTAAACTTGCACCTGCGTACAATGCAATACCTAGAATACCTTTAAATACTAGAAGCTATAAAAGTTCAATAGGAGTTCTTAGTACAGAGGGTGGAATATATGGTGGATTAGATAGTCACTTATATCAGAAAAGATATAATGAAATTGGTGTTGAAGGCTACGAAGAATATGATCCTAGGCTGACAGCGACAGGAGTTTTGTTTGGTTTTACATTTGGTTCAGCTATAGGAGGAGGAACTACCCTTGTACTAAACAGGTTAGACAAGAAAGCTAAAACTGAAGCTGCTGAACAAGCTACAAGAGAATCAGAACAATTTCAAAGAACTATTCTAGATGAGCCTGATCCAGAGGCTGAAGCTCCTGAAATTATTACATTAGAAAAAGCTGCAGAACTAAACAGGAAAGAACGAGAAAGAAACCCACAACTGTCTAACAAGACACATGTTGAAGAGGTGGCTGATTTTGAAAGACGAGCAGCAGATGAAGAAGCTTTACTACCTGAGAATTTTGTCAATAGAGTTATTGATGATGATGGAATTATTATTACTGATGAAACTGTTAGTCAAGTTTTAAAAGAAGAATCAAAAAAAGTTAAACCTAAAATAGGCGGCTTTCAAAAATACAGAGAAGAAGGCGGTACTATTATTTTAGGGAAGTCTATGCGTATGTTCCAAAAGCCGACAACGTATAGTAAGCAAACAGGAGAGGTTAGTAAATTTTTAGAAGAAACAGGAGTAGATCAAGGAGGAACTGCTTATAGATTTTTAAGATTGATTCGTAATGATTCCTTAGAAAATTTTAATGATGATATAGTACAAATTGCTACTGACTATGATTATGGTCAAAGACAGTTTAGTGAACAACTTGCTGATGCCTCTGGTAAATATATGGCTAGGGTTGAAAAATTAAAATTTGAAATAGAAGAAATTGCCAGAAACGAAAATAGATATAATAGAGCACCGGGATTATACTTTAGAAAAAAAGACTGGGCTTTAAAAGAGGGCACTACTTTAAATGACGATATTTATATGTTTTTAAATCAAGGTCGTTTTAAACAAGGAGTTCCTGAAAGTATAATTAGAAAAGCTGCAGAGTTTAGAAAAGTTTATGATGATGTAGAAAAGGAAGCTATTCAGGCAGGTTTTATTTTTCATAAAGTTCCTAATTTTTTTCCAAGATATCTTAAAGAAAGTAAAGTTCAAAGATCACTTGGAAATAGAGAAAGATACGCTCAACAACTTGTGGATGATGGTGAGTTTGAAAATACTACACAAGCTCAAGAAGCTATAGCATCTCAATTAGATAAATTACATGATGATTTTGATCCTTCTGTTGGTTCAATTGGTCAACGAACTTATAAAAATTTAGATACATATAAGATTAAAGATTTATTTGAAAACGATGTATATGCAACTACAATGGCTTATGTAAACAGTACATCTAGAAAAATTGTAACTAAACAAACTTTAGGATTTGGGGAAGTTGAACAAGATAACAAATGGTTTATTCCTATGTTTGGTGGTAATCTAGTAAAAACAAAACCTCAACAAGCATTAGAAGAAGTTCAAGAACATTTAAGAGCAAGAGGTTTTTCAGACGAATTAGTAGAAGATAGGTCTTTGTCTAAATACATCCAGTCTAATTTCTTAGCACGACAATTAAATGATGATGATTCAATGTTATTATCTGAGTTAGTAAAAACAAATGCGAGGCTTAGAAGTAATAATTCAATTATAAATAATTCTTTTAAGTTTAATAATTTAACTGTTCAAGAAAGAGCATCATTACTTAATAATACTTTTCAAGAAGAGATTGATAAAATTATTTTAAACAATTTTAATAGTGGTACATTTACAAAACAAAATCAAAAAGTTGTTGGTGAATTATCGGAAGCTAATGTAAATTATGCTAGAGGAAGATTACCATCAGATGAGAAAAATAGAATGAAAATGTTGGTTCAAAATGTAACTGGGCAGTATGGTCGTAGTAGTAAAGGGCTAGAACAATTTACAGGTAATCTATTAGCTTTACAAGCAGCTAACAAACTTTCATTAGCTACACTATCTAGTTTACCTGAAACATTTATTCCTTTCTTTAAAGCTTCTCCTAAGTTAGCGATACAAGCTTTTACAAAAACTGCATATGAAGAAGGTGTTAAAGCCGCTTCAAATTTACTCGGGGGCACTAAAGGATTGCCTAGTTTAACTAGAGCAGAAATGCATCAACATAATAAAATGATGTCTAGTGGTTTAAATGAAGCTATCAATGCTAGGTATGGTGATGGTCTGTCAGGTATATCTCAAAAACTTACTTATCGTTTTTATAGAACTATATTCCTAGATCAGTATACTAAATTTGTACAGATATATTCATATAATGCAGGTAAATTACTTATACGAGAAAATTTATCTAAGTTAGATAAGATGGGAAGAGAAGCTTATAATACTAAAAATAAAAAAGCTATGCGTTTAAGATCAGCTATAAATCAATTAGGTGTGAATGTTGATGAAGGTATTAAATGGCATCAAGCAGGTGGTAAACTAGATGATGCGTTCTATGAAAATTTAAGACAAAGTGCTGATAGGTTTGTAAACGAAGTTGTTATGATTCCTTCTAGAGAAAATGCTCAAAAATTTATAGCTTCAAGTCATTGGGCTGCCAGAGTAGCTTTTCAATTATATTCTTACCCTATATCTTTTAGTAACACAGTTTTAAGAAATGCAATTAGAGACATGTACATGACTAGAGGGGCAGCAGTTCCTAAACATTTAGCAGGCGGAGCACTAATGTACTTTGCTACTGGCTTTACTCAAAGGCTAAAAGGTATAGATGAAGTGGATGATGAACCTATTGATCAACTTATGAAAACATTAACAACTATGGGTGTAGCAGGTCCTTTTGATTTAGTTCATAATTTTCAAGAAGCTATATCTTATGGTAGTAATACCCCAAGAGCTTTACTAAGATTAATGGGTCCAACTCTAGGTGGAATGTTGGCAGATTCTTTACAAGGAGATACTCCGTTTAGTTCAGCAGTATTTAAAAATACAATGCCTTATAGAAACTTAATTAGAAGATTAAGTCCTGAAACTGTTCATGAATTAGACGAGTTTTTAAAAGACATAGAAAGACGTGCTCAAGGAAAAGGAACATATACTAGAAGTAAGTTAAGACGAGAAGCAGATAAAAGGTTTGCACAAAAAGAAATGAGAGCACAACAACGACCTATGAAACAAAAAATTAAAGAGGCTCGTGAAAAATTAGCTACTGGTGGTAAGCTGTCTGTAGATTATCCTGTTCCTTTTGTAAAAGATAATCCAACAGAACGTAAGATAGACAATACTAACCAGAGCTTTGCAGTTGTTTCTAGGTTGTTTGAAGAAGAAGATAGAGTTCCTCTTAGTTTCGGTGGGAAGTTAGCAAATAAACTTATAAAAACAAATTTATTTAAAAAGAAAGCGGGTTGGAAGTGGACAGAAGTTCCTGAAGGTTTTGATCCTAATCCCGATGGTCAGTTTCCGTTAGTGTCTGTAGAAACAGGAGGCAAACATTTGTATTCTTTACAAGCTGATTTTCCTGAAGGAGTTTTATTAGAGAGATATGCTAAACAAAAAAGTGAACCTCGACTTAGACCAACAACAAAAGGAGTTGTTAGGACAGGTAATAAAATAGGAGAAATTAGAACATCAAGTGGAAAATTGCATCCAGTATACGATAATATAGTTGCGGTAGATAAAGATACCAAGGCTGTTAAAGGATTAAAAGATATGCCTACAAATGTAATGCCCGCTCCGCAAAGATTTTTTGATCCTGAAGATAAAGGGTATAAGCCTTTCCTTTCTGAGTTTGATTATGAGGAGGGAGGTAGATACGTAGAGCTTAGTGAAAAAGGTAATAAAGATATAACAGGAGTTATACCTAAACAAGCTAGAATATCTATAAGCCCTGAAGGTAAGGCATCTTTTACAATATCTAGAGAATTTTATGATTCTTTATTTGCAGATTCTATTACTAAATCTAGGTCTGATAAAACTTCTTCTATAAGTAGTATTGATAAGGCAAGAATAAAGAAAAATGAAAATAAGTTTAGAGGTAGTATGCTTTCTAAAATGTCTGAAGGTGTAGACGATAGTTTAAGTGCAAGAGAAAAGTTTATATCTGAAGATATATATAAACCTTTTAATATAGGTTCTAAATTTACAACCTCTCAATTTGGAAATAAAAAAATATATGAAGTTGTGGATTTTGCAGTGCGAAGAGTTGACGATAAAAAAAGTAATGCTAGAATACCCGGCTTGATGATACGTACAATTAAAGATGATCTTCTTGATCGTGATCCAAAGGATGTTAGGTTTATGTATTTGTACAAAGACCCAACAAGTAAAAACCCTACACAAGGTATATTTGATTTTTTAAATAAAGATAAAGACTATGTTAAATTTTTAACTGGTCCAAAAGATATTAAATGAAATACAACGATTACTTAGAACACCTTGAACTTAGAGAAGGTAACGAAGAATGCGTATACCTTGATACACTAGGCAAACCTACCTGTGGTGTTGGACATCTCTTGACAGAGAGAGAACGTCAAGTATACCAAGTAGGTGATAAGGTTTCCGAAGAACAAAGAAATGCATGGTTAGAACAAGATGCTGTGAAAGCATGGGAGGCTGCAGCACAACAGATTCAAGACCTTGGGATAGAAGATACAGACTTTATAATTGCACTAGGCTCAGTAAACTTTCAACTAGGCACGAGATGGATGGATAAGTTCCCGTCAGCCTATAGAGCCTTGGCTAGTAAAGACTACGATGAGGCTATAAAACAAGTCTCAACAGGCTCTGGAAAGGACGGACAATCTAAATGGAAAGAACAAACACCAGTTAGAGTAGAAGATTTTGTTCTAGCTATTGACAAATTAAAATAAGGACCGTATAATGATATTGTACTTAGAGGATCAACTAGAAGGATGCTATAGGCAATATTGTCTACATCAAATAAAACAAGATATGCCCTTCATGAGTCTAGACGATTTTAGAAATATGTTTGAAGACTTAATGGAAGTTATATATAAGGACGAAGAAGCATGAAAGATATGTTAAAGAATCTAGTAGGAGCGGTTGCACCTACAATAGGTACTGCTCTAGGCGGTCCAATGGGTGGTATGGCTGCAAACATGATAGCGGATGTGTTAGGAGTACCTAATACACCAAAGGCTATTGAGAAAGCTATACAAGAAGCTACACCAGAACAAATGCTTGAACTTAAAAAAGCTGAACAAGAGTTTGAACTTCAAATGAAAGAACTTGATGTTGATGTATTTAAGTTAGAAGTAGGTGATACACAAGATGCTAGGAAGGCTTTTAGTAAAGACTGGACAGCTAGAATAGTAGGTGTATCTGTAGTTGGTGGATTCATGGGTTATATATTTTTAGTAACCCTTCAACCTCCAGAGCAAAATTCAGAAGCCTTGATAAACCTAGTCTTAGGATATCTAGGTGGATTGGCATCAGCAGTGATTAGCTTTTACTTTGGAGCATCACATAAATCGGATTAATGAAACAGAAATTAAAAGACGTTATCGAGGACGGACGTTGGAATTGGTACGGACTCGCAGAAGAAGAAGAAGAATCGCAAGACGATAATTGTTACAAAGGATTGTTTTGGGATTTAGAAACCAAAGAATTCCTAAGATGGAATGAATTTAATAAGAAGGAGTGTAAATAAACTGAAAGCAGTGACCAGTAGTGTCTGCGTTGTATGTATAGTTTGTTGGGCATATGTAATAGTTTCGGGATACTATTACTTTTTCTAACAGTACAAAAAACTAAGAAGTAATTTAAAGAATGCTACTGTTAGCTTCACAAGGAAAGTGCACCTTAAAATTGGAGAGTAATGAAAAAATTATTAGGCACACTAATTTTATCATTGTTTGCATCTGTAGCTTACTCAGATCAGACAGGTGATTGTACAGCAGGCGAACAATACTGCGAACAGAATAGTTTAGAGACAACTAATACTACGACTACAACTAATACAAATACAAATACTAATACAAACACCAATACAAATACTAATACAAACACAAACACTAACACAAATACTTCAACAAATACAAACACTAATACTAATACCAATACAAATACGAATACAAATACTAGTACAAATACAAACAGTAATACGAATGTAAATACAAATACATCTACTGCTACTAACCAGAACACTAACGTAAACACAAACAATTCGACTAGTACAGTAAACTCTAGTGTAGATCAGAATGTAACTAACACAACAACAAGTACATCTAATAATACAAACACTAACGTAAACACGTCAAACTCGACTAGTACTGCAAACAATACGAACACAAATGTAAATCAATCGACTTCCGAATCTAATGTCACAACTGATAACACGAATAATAATACCAATAATAACAATACCGTATCTGATAATACTAACAGAAATATTAACGAATCAAATTCTACCCAGACTATAAATCAGAATGTTAAAACCAAAGCTCCTCCGGCTTCTGCTATTGCTCCTAGTATCATGTCTTACTCTCAAGACCTATGTACCACAGGAGTCTCAGGTGCTTTTCAGGGGCAGGTATTTGGATTGTCAGGAGGGAAGGCAGTACGTGACGAAAACTGTGAACGTCTAAAGCTTTCTAAATACTTATATGATACAGGAATGAAAGTTGCATCTGTGTCTATACTTTGTCAAGACCCACGAGTATTTAGTGCTATGGAAATGGCAGGAACTCCATGTCCTTATCAAGGTAAGATAGGTAAAGAAGCTGCAAAAGCTTGGAAAGAAAATAGACACGACAGACCAGACTACGAAGAACTCAAAGATAAATACGTGGCACATTGTAAGACTACACGAAATGAAAAGGGTAAAAAGAAATCAGGAAGAACCTGTGCAGAAGAGTTCTATACCGCAAACTAAAAGTATTGGTAGACAACTTTTAGAACTTTTTGGTGCTATTACAGTTGGTATTAGTTTTTTATTTATCTCTTTAAGTTTATCAGCTAACTATATCTATGAAGGCAATCAGTCCTTGATTGACCTGACAAATCAAACAGGAACTACTAACCTAAACTCAGGTGATGATCAGTTATCTGCAGCATTTAATCTAGACAATTCATTTACTTTCTACGGTACTGCGTATGACTCTGCTCGTATGGCTACGAATGGGTGTCTACACTTTGGTTTAGGTACAGGCAATGTCAATTACAATAACTATTGTGGTGACTATACTCCTGACCCTTTACCTCAGTATACAAATACTATGTTTGTATTCTGGACAGACTTGATAAGAGATAACCAATCTAAAATGCTTGCCAAGAACTTTAATGATAAAGCAGTCTTTGGTTGGTATGATTTAAAAGAATATAATAGAGCATCCGATAACAGCTTTGAAGTTATCCTTTGGACCAACAATACATTTGAATATAGATATGGTGCATTAGATATTATACAGCATGATGTTTTAATTGGTGAGCAGGGCAGTACATCACAATACTATCAGTACCTTTTTCATGATGAATGTAATACAGGTACAACAAACATTACAGGTACATGTGTAAATACAGATTGGAATGGTACAGCTAGTAATACATCATTGGAGAATGGTGGTAGTTTATATGGTGTAGGTTCAGGTAACAGTATAGATTGTAGTGATCCGCTAAATGATTCTAGTTGTGCAGGATATGCGGCAGCTTATTTAACACAGCAATGTGACTTAGATGCTTTATATGATATGGCGTGTCCTTCATATTGGGAAGCTTATGACGACCAACAGTGTGCTGAAGACCCACAGTATGCTCCGTTCTGTGCAGGTTATCAGCAAGAGCAATCAATAGCTTACTTTGTAGAAGATGAGTTTGATTATGGTTATGAAGAAGAAGAGTACTACGAGGAATTTATATTTGAAGATGAGTGGTATGAAGAACCTATAGAAGATTATGTATTTGTTGAACCTCAATACGAAGAAGAAATATTTGTTATTATGTTTGACGAACCCTATGAAGATGAGGTATACTTTGAAGAAATATTTATGGAAGAGTCTTATGAAGCTCTACCAATTATTGAAGAAGAATATATTGTAAGTCTTGAAAGACTTGATGAGCCTGTAATATTTGCACATACAAATGAATTGTTAGAAGTGTTTGAATTTGAAATTATAAGAGAGGAATTAGAAGATGAACTTAGAAATGATGAAAGAGATGAAGAAGAACTTGTTGAAGCGTTGGAAGAAATTGAAGAGTGGTTTGAAGAAGAGTTGGAAGAACTACAAGAAGCTGATGAAGTCTTCGAGACTACAGAAAGTAGTGAAGAACTTCTTGCCGAAGCCGAAGAAGAAAGTACAGAAGAAGTCAACGAAGAAAAAAGCTCAGTAAGAGTATCTGCACTAGACGTTGTAGCTAGTACTATACAGTCTGCTAGGAATAGTGTTTCTAGCTCCATACGTGGCTCTGGTGGAACGAATAGAAACTCATCAGTAGCTGCAGTTAGTAATAGTACAAGTGGGGCTTCAGGCTCGTCTATGTCATCTACTGGTGGGATAAGTACGACAAGCTCGCCTAGTATTTCTGATCAAGTTGTATCTGCATCAGCACAAAACCAACAAGTTTTATCTATGAGTTCAGATGTAGACACGTCTTCAACATCCAGTATAACTATAAATATTATGCCTGATCTAGACGGAACTCCACAGGTTGCGATGGCTGATGTACAGGTACAAGATATGCAAGGTGAAATTAATACTGCAATATCAGGAGTTATGACAGTAAGTGAAGCCGATCAAATTGCTGACCAGATTGTTGCTCAAAATATTCAGGAACAACAAGAACAAGCTGAAGCCGAGCAACAAGAAACTGGACAATACTCTGATGAGTCTACTCTAGTAGCATACTTGGGATACGTTGTAGGCTTTGATGCCTATCGAGATTTAAGTATCCCGCAACAAGATACTTGGTATGAACCAAGAGCAATATATACCGATGTAGTTTTAGATGATAACACAAGAGCCTTTAATGGGCTGTCTAGTGTAAGTCTAAATAAACTAAACGAGTTGCAAAGTCTTCAGCCTAATCTTTAATTAGCTAGTGGATTTTTATTATCTTCTAATATCTTATCAATCTCATCTTGTATGAATCTTACTTCAGATTCTAAAGCAATGATATCTTGACGATCACCGTTTACTGATTCAGCAATAGTTTTCAACGAAGGGTTTATACCTTCATCAATACTCTTATTGATATAATCAACAGATGTTTCAATAGCTGCAAACCTTTCTTCGATTGCTTGCTGTGCTGTTTCTGTATCTCCAATACCACCGATCTGTGCTTCAAGATTTTCTAACCTATTTACATAGGTAGCACCAGTATATCCAAACCCTGCTAGGGTTGCAACTATACTAACCAATGCTATAAGCTGTGTAGTTTTATTCTCAAACCATTCCATGATGTGTCTCCTTATTTTAATTAATTGTAGAGTTCAAGGCATCTAACTCAGACTCTAACTGATTGTGTATATCTAATATCTTCTGCCTTGATTCTCTGATTATAGTTTCTATTATTTTTAAATCGTAACCTTTAAAAACTTTCTTAGCTTCGTGTAAGGGTAAGCCGCTTGTCTCTGTCATTAGTCTACCTTTACTATCGAAAAGTATATGGAAGGATAATATATTCGCTTCCGTTGCTTTCATTTTATATCTCCGTAAATGTTACTTTGTCTTGCTTACCTCTGAGTCCTGCTTTCATATAAGCTGTTGCTCTACCTTCGAAGAAGTTCTGATGCTCAACACCTAGTACTTCATCAAGCCAAGGTAAGGGGTTCTCTCTTTGATCAAAGTTAGTTTTTAATCCGAGTTGTAATAGCCTTCTGTCTGCAATATATCTATTGTAAGCATACATATCTTTCTTTGTAAGTCCTTTCATGTCTCCCATTTCAAATACTAAATCTAAAAACTTATCTTCCAACTCAACCATCTCTCTACATATTTGATAGAGTTCTTTCTTAAACTCGTCTGTCCATATGTCTAGGTTCTCTTGTATAAATTCACGAAACAGCTTAGTCATAGCCTCAACGTGTAATGATTCATCACGTATAGAGTAGGTAACTATCTGCCCCATGCCTTTCATCTTTCCAAATCTAGGAAAGTTTAACAAGATTGCAAAGCTACTAAAGAGTTGTAAGCCTTCTGTAAATCCAGAATAAACTGCAAGTGTTCTTGCGATAGCCTGCTTATCCCGCCTAGTAGGTTTAAAGTCTTTTATGTAGTCATGCTTGTTCGCCATCTCTTCATACTCAGCAAAAGCTTTGTATTCTATTTCAGGCATACCAACTGTATCTAAAAGTAAACTGTAAGCATGTTGATGAATAGACTCCATGTTTGCAAAGGAACACATCATCATTCGTGCTTCAGGTTTCTTAAATATACGCATGTATTTATCGATGTATCCTGATCCTACATCTACATCAGACTGTGTAAACAATCTAAAGATTTGTGTTAATAGATTCTTTTCTTCGTCTGTTAGTTCTTGCCAATCCTTTACATCTGTATGTAGAGGTACAGACTCAGGCAACCAATGCATTTGATTCTGCTCCACATACTTTTCAAACATCCAAGGATGATCAAAGGGTTTATAATATTCTCTGTTACTTAGTAAACTCATTGCTTTTCTCCACTTGTTCGGCATACTTTTTTAGTAGCCATTCGTTATATTGTTTTATATATTCTTTTTCACTTAGTCTTTCCGAACCACATGAACTAAACTCATCTGAATAGTCTAGGTACATTCTAGTACAGAACTGACGAAATGTGGAATGTGCCATTTAAAACTCCTTAAGTAGTAAGTCTAGTTTTTCCTGTGCATTTGCCATCTTATCTAAAAGTAAATCCATAGACTCTATTATATGAGGATGTTCTGCTACTCCCATACCTAACGAGAAGTATGTATTTAATTCTGATTTAGCAATAGCTATTTCCGCTTCATACTTTTTTTGTAAGGCATCAAATCTTCCTTCGTACATATTATCAAATTTATCTTCTGTCATATTTTATCCTTCACAACTTAAACATTCTACATCTTCAAGCTTAACTCTTTGTACTTTAACATTTACATTCTCAGCATTACGAGCAGCATCTGATCTAAAATAATATAGTGACTTTAATTTATTCATCGCATACCAATGAACATCATTAACATATTGTAAGTATTCATCATGAACTGATTGAGGCTCAGTAGCTTTAGGCATAGTGAAAAATAAATTTACACTTTGACTTTGACATACATAAGCTTGTCTCATATGTGCATGTTCAACTAAGTAGATTTGATTAATCTCTGTAGCTGTTTTAAATACTTCTTTTTCTTCTTCAGTAAGAACATCTATACCTTGTGCTGATCCATTCGCAGCAGTCATGTCTTTCCATATCTGTTCTCTCTCATCTAAATTTAAACCTTTCTTTTTAAGAAGCTTATCTAAGTATTGGTTTCGAACTTGGTACGAACCTGATAAAGTTTTGTGCGTATATATGTTAGCACGATATGGTTCAATACTAGGGGAAGTACCGCCACATATAATACTACTACTGGCATTAGGAGCAATAGCCAAAAGATGAGCGTTACGCTTATGGCTACCATGTATGTCAGGAGCTTCCCCACGTTCATTAGCCAATCTTTTAGTAGCTTCGATAGATCGCTCTTTGATGTGAGAGAAGGCGACATTGTTGATACTAGTAGATCGTAGCCCGTTGAAAGGTAGTCCTTTGCTTTGGAGTAAAGCATGAAAGCCCATCGCTCCAAGACCCACCGACCTTTCTCTATACGCTGAATAAGCAGCTTTAAGTAATCCTTCTTTTTCTTTTCTAACATATTTTTTAAACCTCTCAAAATTTGCACTGTAACCACCTAGCTTACTGGTGTCTACAATAGCTTCAATAAAATGTTCTAATACATTGTCAAGCATTGTAATTAGATCATCTATAAATTGTTCATTCTTTTTCCATTTGTCAAAGTGTTCTAGATTTACACTCGACAAACAACATACTGCTGTACGTTCTTCATTTGTAGCTAATACTATTTCAGAACATAGATTGCTTTGATTTACTTTTAGTCCTAAATCTTTTTGTTGTTTAGGTAGATGCTCATTACATGTATCTATATTTATCATGTAAGGCTCGCCTGTCTCTGCTCTAGCATTTAACATCTGCCACCATAAATCTCTAGCATTTACAATCTTAACTGCTTCACCACTCTTAGGATCAATCAGTCTCCAGTCTTCATCTTCTTTGACTGCTTCCAAAAATTCATTGGTAATATTAATAGCGTTATGTATATTTAAACACTTCCTATTTATATCCCCGCCTGATTCTTTACGCATGTTTATAAACTCTTCTACTTCCGGATGTGATATATCCATATAAGCAGCATACGAACCTCGTCTAGTTACTCCCTGATTAAAGGCAAGCATTTGAGAATCTACTACATGCATGAATGGGATTGATCCAGTAGAACGAGAATGGTTAGAAGTACCAATACCATTGCTTCTAACATCTCCCCAATATCCACCGATGCCTCCACCTGAACTAGCGAGCCATATGTTCTCATCATAGTGATCAGATAAACCACGCCTACTGTCAGGTACGTAGTTGAGAAAGCAGCTAATAGGTAAGCCACGAGTCGTTCCTCCGTTAGAAAGTATAGGAGTACTAAACATAAACCATAGATTGGAACTGTACTCATAAAGTCTCTGTGCAAGATCAAAGTCAGTCTCACCTTTATAAGTAGCCCCAAAAACACTAGCCCTCGCAAAAGCTTCTTGAGCATGAGTCTCTTCCTCCCAAAAATATCTATCCTTTAATGTATCTAAACTAAACTTGTCTAGTTTCTTTTCCTTATCATAGTCTATAACTATACCTAAGTAAGGCTTCTTGCCTACTTTGTCTTCGACCATTAGCCTTCCTCCTTGTCATTTAAATGTAATGCAATCAGTGCATAGTGTATAATTTTAAGTAAGTCTTTATCTGACTTACCATTCTTCTTACCATATCTCATAGCATACTTCATTATATTACCTATACAAAAACCTTCACCATGACCTGCATCAATAATCATATCGGTTGCTTGGTACTTTGAATGAGCGTAGTGCTGTGTATAAGTATCATCAATGTACTGATGTACACTTCTTAAGTTTATGTTTTCATCAAATTTATATTCCATATTCTGCTATCCATTCTTTAGGTAAATTATATTCTGAGTACCAAGTAAAGTCGTTAGCTTCAGCCCACTCTGCATGACTCCGTTTAGTACCATCCTTTCTTTTCTTTGCTGCAGGCATAGCTGCATCAGGTTTAGAAAATATAAAAACTAATTCTTGATTAGGTTTTAAACTCTTCCTGATCCAAACATATTTACTATACTCTGCGTAATCCCAAAACCTTCCTTTAGCTTCAAGAAGATATTCCGTACCATCAATCGTTCTTCTGAAGTCAGGCTCATAGGTGTGTTCAACTGTGTAGTCAATCTTATCACTATGATGATCCCAATCCTGTAGAGGTTCAGTATGTAATTTGTATTCCCAATTAGAATCATATCCTTTAGGAACATCTTTCTCTATAGGTCTAGGCTTTCTAGGTTTTCTATATCCTCTCATTAATGTATACTCGCATCTTCAGGTATACCATCTAAACGATTGTCTATAAGTTCTGCCATCCTATCTAAAACAAAATGATCTACTTCATCTAGTGATCCTCCCGCATATAAAAAACTACCTAACACTATTATCATAGTAGCTAAATCTTGTTGCATTATATCATTCTCTTCCATCTCTGAGTAGTTCTTCAAATCGAATTGATTCGACATCCTTGTTCTCCTTTTTAATTATATTTTTAATCTTCTTTACAAACCATTTAAAACTATATGCTGATAGTAAAAACTTTCTATTTGCAAACACATGTCCTTCTTTAGGTAAGTAATCTTTAAAGTTCTTTTCGTTGATAGCCTCTGCTTCTTCAGGAGTTACCATATCTTTTAACCAATCAAGCAACATAAGTTTAGCATGTTGCCTTATTCGTTTTGATTTTTTACCATTCATTTTCTAGTTATCTCCTGCACGTTAGGTTCTTTCACTACCTTAGTTAAGTACATAAGACCTTTAGAATATTTAAAGACTCTTAAACCTTGACCATCATTTGCATCTTTGTGACATTCATTCTTATGCCTACAATAAGTACAACCTCTAGGAAGTTTCATGTTTCCTGCTTTGCCTTCAGGTATAGTAGTATAACATAATTCAGGCGGATTGTCAAGCTTAAGGGCTTTCTTTACCTCTCTTATTCTATTCTTTGCATTTGGTTTATCAAAGAAACTAGGTCTATGTAAAGTTAGCTCACCACTCTCCTTATTCATTACAAGAAAACCACCTGCCTTTGTCTTCTCTGCTTCCTCATATCCTGATAGTTGTGTTAAGTATCCAAAAGGATCATCGTCTGCTAACGTACCATTCGCAAACTTCCTGAATGCAAAACTAGATGCAGTCTTTATATCTACAACCTCACCATCAATCTTACAATCCATATGTCCTTGAACATTACTAACCTTAACTTCTTTCTGCTCATCAGAAACTTCATGACCTGAAAGTTTTACCAAGAATAACATAACTTCTTCTAAGATATGTCCATACAAAAATCTTATAAACAAATGAGGATCAAGCTTCTGTGTATCCTCACCTTCTGATTTCATATCATACCAAAGCTGTCGTAAAGGTTTCCCTATGTTAGACATTCTAAGAGTTTCTTTATCTCGTGACTTAGGTGTAGCCCAATGACGTAGTGCTTCTTTCATAGAGTTACCAAACTCGTCTAGTACTTCTTCACTTACATCAAGAGCTTCACCCTCGCCTAGTACAGACAAGGTACTGTATATGTCTTCAACTAATGTATCTAATTTTTTATCTGTCATATTTAATCCTTATGATTTACAAATCTTAACTCTCTTGTATCTGACAAGTAAAGTAATATTTGTACGTTCATTTCTTTTTGTAAATCTGATCTTCTTGTAGAACTATTAGAACCTCCATTTGATCTTGTCTTTATATCAATCATGGTAGTTGCTCCATCTTTAGTTGCAATTAAATCTACAGGTCCATCACAACCGCAGTTCTTAAAGACTTCATATCCATTATCCCAAAGCCAAGTTACTGCATAAAATTCTGCTAAGTCTCCTTTCCTACTAGAACTATGTCCGTTAATGTGTCTCACTCCAATCCCTCCCAACTTTGTATTCACCATCCATAGGACAGCGAAGGTTATAATAATTACCTGCAGTTTTAATACAGTCTACAGCCAACGTACCGATGTGATCAGATAAATCTTCACGTACTTCCATCTGCCATTCATCATGTATGTTAGCTACAAACTTTGCATCAAAGGTATTTAGTTTTATAAGGGAATCAAATAGTGCTAGTCCTTTCTTCATTATGACTGCACCTCCTCCCTGTAGTAAACTATTTAATGCGGCATGTTCACTTCTTATAAATATCTTTCTACCATCTAATCCTTTGAGGTAACCTTTCTTTGATGCTCTTGATACTTTATCTCTAAGAGCTTTAAATGATGGGTTACTATCAAAGAAATGTTGTCTAAGTCGTTTACCATCTTCTCTACTTCCTTTAACCACACTCCCAAGTTTTGCATCTCCCGCTCCGTATATGAGGGCATAGATGAATGTTTTAGCCTGATCTCTTGATTCAAGTCCTGCAGCTTTCTGGTTAGCGGTGTGTATGTCTCCGTTAATGATTTCATTTGTATACTCCTCGTCATCCATATAATGTGCAAGCATCCTAAGTTCTAATCCACTTGCGTCTATTCCTACTAAGTTGTAACCATCCTCGACAGTCCAACACTCTCTGCACTCTTTACCATACAAGCTTTTTAAACTAGGTACTTGTGCTAGGTTAGGTTTGTTATGTGCCATACGACCAGTGATCGTACCATTAGGTATAACAAAACCATGTACTCTTTCATCAGAACGTAATGCTTTGATCCAAGAATCAATTTGTGCAACACGCTTTTGTAAAGTTAAATACTCTCCGATTAGTTGAGCTTCAGGTATATTAGTTATATTAATTAAGATACTCTCATCTACAATCGGCTGACCAGTAGGAGTAAACCTTTTAGGTTTCCATCCAAACTCTTGTAAGTATTCTCCAATCTGTTTACGTGATCCAAGATTAAATTCTTGTAGACGTTTACGCATGAAAGGATTTACATCCTGTGTACGTATACATCTTTCATACTCATCATCTGTCAACCCTCGCTTAGATAACTCACCATCTTTTTTTATATAGGGAGTAACAAGTTTATCGTCAACCATCTTAGGTTTAAATACTTTATGTACCTCATCCTCTGATGCCTGCATCTTCTCTCTAAGTTCAGCAAGTAATAGTTCTCCTTTCTTTACATTAAACTTGAAACCATCCCACTCTTGTTGTCTTAATGGTAATGCTACAGAATGTTCAAGCTCTACACTTTCTTTAGAGAATCCTTTACCTTCTTGTTGTAAGACTTTGAATACTTTAGTATTTAATTCTACATCTCTAATACAATACTCTAACATCTCTTCAGAATACTCATCATACTCTTCGAAGTCTATCTTAGGATATCCAAGTTTAAATCCCCATCGTTCCAGTCCATGTCCACCTTCTCGGATAGGGTAGAAAAGTCTTGATGTTACTAAGGTATCTATAACTTTGATTCCTCCTTGTCTAAAACTAGTTAGCTTCTCCAACATAGGAATGTCGAACCCTATAATGTTATGACCAATTAAAGTCTTTGCATTTTGTAAGAGTTCAACTCCCTTGTCAAGTTCCCAAGGAGGAAAACTAAATACCTCCTCGGTGTTTACATCTTGAGCAACAATACAATGTAAGGTGTCGACTGTATCCAAACCAATATCATCGTCACCTACTCTGTTTGTTTCTATATCAAATACTAAATCCATACTATAACTCCAAGGCTGAGAAGTCTGCATCTTCCTCTTCGTAAGATTCTTTTTCAAACTCCTGCAGCCTACCTGTTTCTCTATCGTATAATAAATGAGTTGCCATACCTACATCTCCTGTGTATCTAGATTTAAGTACTCTAACTCTAGTTGTATTGGATTCATTTATATCATCTGATTGTTGATTCCTTTCCAAGGCTATTACACAATCACTCAGTTGGGCTATTGACTGACTACCTCTAAGGTGACTAAGGCTGACTTCGATTCCATTCTCATGTCCTTTATCGCCATTAGCTCTACGTAAGTGAGAGACTAATACTACTCCTGCTCCAGTCTCTTCAACTATACTTCTTAGTCTAGTCATTATATTATCAATAGCCCTACGTTCATCTCCTTCAGATACTGCTGATACTAACATGTGTAAGTGATCTACCACTACCCATTTACATCCACATGCTATGATCATAAATCTTAGCTTAGTAAATATCTCATCAATATCATTCGTACCAAAGTGAGCATGAACCCATACTCTATTTTTATTATCGCCATCATATAGTAGATCAAAGAATTTGTCAAGCTCTTCTTCAGAAAACTTCTCTCGTTCCTGATCTATATACAATCTAGCATTAGCTTCAATTGAAAGTATACCATCAATGGTTCTTCTCCAATCTTCTTCTAATGCAATTACTCCTACATTATCTGTAGTATTCTTTATAAGATGATGCTCAAGTTCTCTAGTTACTGAAGACTTTCCTAGTCCAGTACCACCAGTCAACGTGACTAACTCACCTTGTCTTAAACCATATAGTTTTTTATTCAGTCCTTCCCAAGGGTAAGGTATACTATCTTTAACTGGTCTATTAAAAAACTTCTTCTTCTCTTCAGATACATTTATAACACCACTAGGAGTATAGGTCTTAGCACTCCACCATGCTTCCATAAAGTCCTTATGCTTATTAGCTACTAACATATCGTTAGCATCTTTAAAGCCATTAGGTAGCGTCATGATCTTAGCTTTACTTGGTTGGAATAACCTAGCAACTTTCTTAGCTGCCTCAGTACCACTCTTATCCTTGTCAAAACAAATGATAATATTTTCAAAGCTTTCTAAGAACTCAAGGCTATCTTTGATGTCACGCTCTGCTCCTGCAGCACCACGTTTGATTGATACTGCCGCCCACTTACTACCCATCAATTCATATGCAGCCATTGCGTCACATTCACCTTCGGTTATAGTAATATACTTACCACCTTTATTGAATAGTTGTTCACCGAACAAAGCAGTCTCTTCAAATGATCCTTTAAGATAGAAGTCTTTGTTCTCAACCTTTCTAGTTTTAGTTGCAGCTAACTCATGTCCATTGTAATATGGATAGTGATGCTCGATAGGTTTACCATCAGCACCATGTACAACTTTAACTCCATACTTCTTTGCAGTATCTTCAGATATTCTTCGATCTGTTAATGCGGCATAAGAACCTTCAGAGTTTGTAGGTTGCATTGGTTTAACCTTACGTTCTACAGCAGGCTGTGTAATATTAGATACATTTGATTCCTGTTGTGGGGCAGGATGAAATGTACCACATGTTGCATAGAAACATTTACTTGAGCCATCTGCATTTACAGATAAATGATTCTTGCCACAAGATGGACACTTAGCATTGTGTTGTATAAAAGCCATATAATTTCCCTCACGTTATTATTTAAAATTGGATGCTAGTTTTGTCAAGGTCTAGCAACTTGTTAGGCACACTAGTTTTCTGGAGAGTCCACTAGTTCTTCGACTACTTCTGCATCAGATGCTTCTGTGTCTTGTCCTTCGCTATTAACTATCTCAACAATTTTGTTGGAGAAAAAGTTAATGCCTGCCTGAACTTCTTCCAAGTCCAGTGTAAGATTTACTTTCTTCTGATTCAATCTCTGCAGTCTTCCGAAGATTCCTTGACCTTCTTCAGGTAAGTCTTCAACATTAATCTGCACATCATCAATCGTAATAAAAGGTTTTACATCTTCGTCTGTCATATTAAAACTCCTCTACTTCTGCCATACTTACTGCGGAAAAACCTACATCAGGATTATATTCTTGTAGTTGCACTACTTGAAGCCCTGCTAAATCCAAACCTTTAAACTTTCCAAAGGTAGGATGTGTAGTTTCCCACTCCTTATACATAACAATAACATCTGAACCATTACCAATTGCAATATCAATGTTGTTATTATCCTTATCCTTAAGTTGGGGTACATCATTATCTGTTTCCTCCATGATCCACTTACCAGTTTCATCGGTAACATTATTACCTTCAGCATCCTTCTTAGGTCTTTTGATTCTAGCTTTTCTTTTAAAGAATAAGAACTTCTCGTTACTTTCTTTATCAGTCTTAACTGAATGTTTGAATCCTCTGTTCTCAAAGTTTGCAATGATACTTTCAGAATCAGAATCAATTACCTCACCAAAGTTATTAACTACAATAGGATTGTAGATAGATGCTTGAAAGGTAGGTTCGAAAGTAGTATTAGGTGTCAACACACTAGCCCACTTTACTTCTCCACGCATAAATTGCGTACCCTTTTTTATATCACTCATATTTTTGTTTCCTCCATTATGTGATTGTGTATATAATATAACATAGTATTAATTAAAAGTCAAGGGTTTTTTGTGAACCTTCAGAACCCCATAACTGAACCGCCAATATAGGAAGACGGATGCGTAGCCATTGTGATATAGTGAGGGCTAGATCGGCTGACACATGGTTCATGTTTATGCTTCCCTCATATATTGATTGTAGATGTAGCCAATAAATACTTCTAAAGATTGATTATCTAAAAACTTTAGAATGTAATCATCTCCGTTTAGTCTTAGCTCATGTCCTAACTTCATCTCATACATATCACTAAGTATATTGTAATCAGAACCTAGTTGCATGTATTGATCTCTATTTAATTTTATTTCTCTATCGTTTAACTTTATCATTATATCCTCACTATACACTAATTAAAATAAAAGTCAAGCTCTTTTTTTAATTAGCTTTAACTTTTTTCTCCACTTACTTTTCTTGTAAACCTCCATAGTTCCATCTGCATATCGTACTTCTAACACTCCATGATTAGCATGAAGAGATGAGATAGTATCTTTACTAACTTGATCGGCATACATTTTATGTACATCATACTCAGTCATTAACCCACCACTCAGGTTTATCTCTGCCCTTCTCCCACTTAGCATAATGCTTTTCGTTTATACAGTAATCTCTATATGCTTTGATAGGATCATCGTTCTTGTACTCATCAGGCATAGCTTGTGCTAGAGGTGTCATATCATTTAGTTTTATATTGTCAGGTGTAGCATACAAAGGCAACGCAAGTTTAGATATACTTGCATGAACCTTACCGTATCTAAATTTATATTCAGAACCTAACGCAAGAAAATGTTGATACAACCACTTATAATTTTCACTAGATTCTCTAGCCCATATAGTGCAAGGATGATTCCAGTATGCTCTTTTGTATAAGCCTGTCTCATCTGCATACTTATCACCATCTAATTCTCGATGAGCAGTACACAACATCTGTGCTGTTTCCAATGGCATCTTCACTAGCATCTTATCAGGCTGTGCTTGTGCTGATTTAATTGGGCAATCATAAAAGTAAAATATATTCATGCGTTTTCTATCTCATCTAATTCTAATTGTAATGTTGTAATATGTTCCTCAAATACAGATTCACAATCATAGAATGCACTCTCTAAATTGTTCTTCGCTTCTCGCACTAAGTCTAACATATATTCCATGTCGCTGTCAAGCTTTACTTCTTCTGCTAGGAAACTTAACTTACATATAATATCATTAACTGGATAACATAATCCTTTAGCTTCTTTATTAATTTCTCTAGCTTTTACCAAGGCATCGTCAAGTTTATCTATTTTGTTTTGTATAATATTAGGTGTATTGAATACTCCATTCCATTCTGTTACAGAATTAAAACTAAATTTTCTATACTCATCTATCGATACATCAATACCTTCAAACCCATCGAAGTCTCCATAAAAATGTACAGGTTTTATATACCTTGATACGTCTTTATCTTTGTATGTAAATTTAACTGCGCCTTTTTCTTTGATCGCAGTAATAACATCTAGTGTTGCTGTTGATATATCAATCATTTTCCTTGCCCTCTATATTTTTTGTAGGTCTGTTTAGTTCTCTTTGGCATTGTAGAAGTGCCTACATTCCTTCGACCTTGCCAAGTCTTTTTACCTCTAACTCCAGTGTTAGATTTATGTTCTATATTTTGTGTTGCTTTCCTCATGAATATAATTGTTTCATACTTTTAACATAACTCATCGCAAACAAATCCCAAGATGCAGGTGAGTACTCTTTTAGTTGTGCTATCTCTAGCCCCTCCTCATACCACCTCTCTTCTAGTTCTTGTTGTATTAAGTTGCTCATTAATTCCTCCTCACTTTGTATATGCCTGTCAACTTTTGTTTCTTAGGATGCTCAGATAATATAACTGATTCCCATATTTCTTTTTGAAGTCTAACAGATTCTTTCTTATCTGTCAAGCCCTGTATCTTTACGTTATTTAATTTAGGTTTCCAAGTCTTGTGGTATTGTTTTATTTGATCACTCCAATACCACTCAACCATCGTACCATTATCATCGTACTCGAAGATAGGTTTATACACTAGCCCTCCCTTAAAGACTCAATCATATCTTTCAAACTTTCGATCTCAGATTTTAACTCTTCAATCTCACATTCAAGATTACTATTCAAATCATCTGCATGTTGAATAGCATAGTCATGATTACGTTCTATGTTCTCTTCAGCCTCGTGTATGCTGTTATGTATATCAAGAATTGGATCAGCATACTCCACTACTTCTTCAATGTAATCTCTCATCATTGAAAGTAAATTAGTTTCTCTAGCTGTGATATCGTATCCACTCATATAGCCCTCCTATTTATTTTTATATTAGTATTATAAGTTATATTTATAATAGATATATATTATAAATAATATTTATATTAATAAATATATTTATATATTATATAATATAATATCATTATAACATATGTCTTTCCAAAAGTCAAGTGCTAGTTTTTATAAGGAACTAGCAAACCTTCCTCACTATGCTGCTAAAGTCAACAGATTTTTAGATGCCTGTCTAACTTTATCCTGCCTAGCAACCTGTATCGCAGCAATATTTTTCTGTGCTGTCGACTTCGTTGCATCAGCATGAGTAGCCCAATGAGTCATTGTGTTGTATATAGCCCATGCTGTGCTACCCAACGCTTTTCTCTCATCGTTAGTATACTGTGTCCATAGATTCATAAGAGTTCTATTCCTATAAACTTCAGGCTCAAGCAGTAAACTATCTACTGTGCTAGTCATAGCTTTAACAGGTGTAACAAACTTACAGCCTGCTACATCAGCAAAAGTCTTGAACGCTTGATTGTCTGTAACAGATGTATTCTGCCATCTAATCCATCTTTCCGACTCATTCTGATATACATCAATAGCCTTTGACAACTTCCTAGCCGCATGATCCATGTTCAAGCCTGCAGTATGCCTTGCTTTAAACATTGCAAAACTGTCTAGAAATACTTGCCCGTTTAGACATATCATTCTAACCGCACCTACTTCTACATGGAAACACCATGAGCCATCAAAACTATTCCTAGTTGAGATTTGTAATGCTGTCTCTTCCTTGCCTTGCCCGATTGAATGAGCAGGTAAAGTGTAGACTGCATAGGCTCTCGCACCATCGTGGCTCACTTGTATATCTCTAGTAACTCCCGTTGTATCTAGATCAGAATTCGCAATGATTCTTTCTACAGTTCTAAATGCATCAGGATGTTGTGCAACCTCATAACTCTGCCCAACTATACCGACTGACTCATTGTTATCATCTCTGACTAGTACCTTTTTATTTGGTACAACTTGAATCTCATCATTAGCATCTATGTATTTAACTGGTCTTGTGTAAACATTAAAACCTGCTGAACCATAATCACCTAAGTCATTTAAAACATCATACGTTTTGTTAATTGATATTACATTATTCATTATTTTTTTACCTCACTTTTATTATTATTATTTTTGTTAACATCTTCTGCTAACTCCTTCCAATTTATATGATCATCTTCGAAAATTATATTATCAAAGTCTTCAAATAAATCTCTTTCTTCCATTATTTTCTCCTATATTATTTTAAGTATGTGAATTAAATCACATCTAATTTTAAATGTCAATCTTTTTTTTATTTTATTTTACACCTCCGATTTTAATTTTGTTATCTCTTCATTCAAAAGTCTTATGACCTTTTCAAATTTATCTCGTTCTTCAACTGCATTATTTTTTTGATCTTGCATAGTTAAGAATGCTTTATAATAACTATCTGCATCTTGCACTCGATCTATAAATAACAATACACCACTCACAAGCCCGCCAATGTATGCACAAATACCTAATATAAAACTAAATAGTGTATCATCTAATGCAGCTAACCCCATGATAGATATTATTCCTAAAAACATAAACAACAACATTCCAACTATTCTCATTTCTTTTCCTCCTCATCTCTAATTTTTTCAAAGAACCAAATATTAAACTCATCTCTAACAGTGTTTAGATATCCATACCTGCCGCCAACATCCCAAGCGGGTACATCTGTATAATATCCTGCTAAGTCTTCCATATCATCCTGTATTTTTTGAGATATTTTTTCATAATCTCTATCTAAAACTAATTCAGGCTGTTTTAATACTCTAACATTCCATCCGTTTAATTTACTAACATAATCATCTAAATATTTTAAGTCATCACTAATCATTTTTTTGATCCTCCACTATTTTTTAATACTCTAATATTCCATGCTTGTTTTACCATTGTAACACATTCTTCACAATATGCACCTTCAACGTAGATTATTTTTCTACACCAGTTGCAATTATATTTTTCCATATTTTCTCCTATATTAAATTAAATGAGCAGTTTTAAATCTTGCTCAGGATATTTTTTTAAAGTTCAGAAAAGCTTTTGCTAGTCCATCCTCCATTCCTATGCACCCTGCCCGATAAAGCTTGATACAAATTGTCAGTTAAAGTATTACTAAGTAATGCTAAATGTTTACTATGAAAATTTTCATTATCTATATCTTGATCATACAAAGTAGTTATAAGTTTATGCTCTCTGATAATATCAAAAAGTATATTTCTTTCTTGTTCATCAGCACACGTGATTTCTATTTTATATTCTTTTCTTTTTTTCATTTTTATATTCCTATATTATTTTACATACTGTTTCTGCTTTCGCTTCATCAGGTTAGATACACATCTAACAACAGTAAGCAGTTTTAAATCTTGCTTAGGATTCCTATTAAATATTATTTTAAGCCACTTGTAAAGCACTAATTAAATTATTTTCTTTCAGTACCTTTTTCATCCTCTGCCCATGAGCAACATACGCCACGACTGGAACATCTTTATTCCAACAACTGCGGCACGTTCCGCACTTACCATCATTCAAGTATGCCTTGCAAATTTCTGCAACTGTAGGTGTATCATCAAAAGGAATTATAGTTGATGTATTCACACCTTCTATAATTTCACCATTCACACCATCACTTGAGAGCCTTACAACAACATTATCAAGCTTGTTTAGTTCATCGATAACCTTTTTAAACTTCTTGAACTTGTGCATTCTTGTAGGTATCCAGTGTTTTACCCAAGGTGTAGACTTGCAAATTTCTAGAATCTTTTCAGCTAGTCTTAGATCGTACATATCGCCACTATCGAACCATCTAAAATACCTATCGTTGTCTAGTTCCGCTATCATATCCGCTACCCATTCCTCACGTTTCCAATCTTCTTTATTGTGAATACGTGGTGCTTTTACATTTGGAAAATTATAATTTCCCGTTGTTGCATAGCATCCCTTGCATGCATCGACTAACTCACCATCCGAGCCAATCGAAGCGGGGCACGTGTCTATCGCTTGAAGACTCCACGACCTACAAGGCATCTTGCTCGCTTTACTTAATTTAATCATTTTTATAACTCCCATTCATAATTTAAATTGGTAAATCCAATCATAAAAATTCCGCATGAAATAGCTAAATCTTTAAAATCTCTATCATAATTAAAATAGAATTTTAGATTATGAAATTGTAAATATAAATCTATAGCGTAATTTTTAACAATAATCTGACAACCGTATATTTTTTCATCTGGTGTCTGATCTGGTAATTTTGTTATTTTAATCATCTTTATCACTCCTCATAATTTGGCATCTCTGCATTTAAATAATAATTATCTACTATTTGATCTAATGTATCAAACATTTTCTTTTCTCCTATATTTTAGCTGTTTCGATAGCCCTTGCGGACCTCTCATCAGTTCGGTTAATTCCGAAGACAGCAGGCAGTTTTAAATCTTGCCTAGGATTATTTTTTATATCTCCTTTTTTAATATTTCAATTAACCATTCTTTTTCATCTTTGTTAAATTCATCTTTAATTTTAGATGCTGTATTTAAAACTAAATCAAAATCAACTTTAATAATTACTTTTTCCATATTTAACCTCTAATCCTTCCATAGCCCTCAGACTGTTGGAAATTGTTATAAAAAGTACCTTTTGAAGACTTGCCCCAATCAAAGCGGCTAGATGGTCGAGGTGATTTAACTGTGCCCCTAACAAATCTTTTTGCTTTCCTTGCGGCAGCTTTGCATTTGGTTTCATCCTTAAAAGGTGCATCGTGTTTCTGATTGACATGGTCAAAGCTTGAAACTCTCAGCCAAACATTCTCTCCAGTCTTTGCATTGACTCCTTGCAACCTATAAAGATTATTATTTTTATCTTTACCTAGTTGCCCTTTTTGATATTTGCCCTCAGCTTTCTCATAGTTGATTGCTACAGTTTTAACGAATTTCATATTTCTTACTCCTATATTGTTAAAATTTAATTCGTAAGACGTATATTACAGGAATGAATTATAAATACAATACCCTTTATCAAAATAATTTAAAGCGGCTATCACCTACTAAAAAGGACCTATAAAAGAACCCATTAAAAGGATAGCCCTACAAGCTAAATAGAAGCCCATACAGCCCCATTATTTATATTTGATAAGGTCGTAAAAGGATGGCTAGTAAATAAACCTCTAACGTGTTGATTTTGTGAGACTTTGTTTAGTCCTTGCTTAGTTTATTCTTATAGATACTAGACATAACTAATCGGGGCTCTTCATTTACTAGACAGGGGCACAGATAAAACTAGTCTAGTTTTGTTTAGTTCTAGGTGGGGCTTTGCTTAGTTTTGTGAGTTTTGTTTAGTGGGGAGGCAGGAGGCACGGGTAGGGGTGGGGTGGTGTGTACTAAATCTCATACATTTTGAGCTAAAATGGATGTTTACTAGACAGGTCCTTGGCGGTATACTAGGTAAGATTTAATAGCCCTCACTATATATTATATATACTAACTTCCCCCGGGGTACTATATCATTGTACAGATAATTATTGCTTTTGTCAAGACCTTTTTAGTATTTTTATATCTTGACAATATCGTATACTAGACCTATAATAAAGGCTATGAGTTACCTTCCCCAAACTACAGAGAAAAAGAATAAGGTTCTTACGGAGAAACAACAGTCTTTTCTGGACAATTTGATCCAGACAGGAGGTGATCCGAAGAAAGCAGCCGAGCTTGCAGGATACTCAGGCAACTATCATCAAGTTATAAAAAGTCTTAGACATGAAGTGATTGAATTAGCCTCGGACGTATTAGCTCGTTCTGCCCCTGCTGCAGCTTTTAAGCTCGTAGATATTATGAATAGTGATGCGCCTATACCACAGGTCAGCAATAAGCTGACTGCTGCCCAAACGATTCTTGATCGTGTTGGTGTATCTAAAAGTGATAAGTTAGATGTAACTCATTCAACTGGAGGAGGTATCTTTATACTTCCTGAGAAAGCACCTATTGAAGTAGAAGCACAGGACATAGAGTATGAAGAAACTGGAAGCCAACAATATAGCATGGCAGACAATGATGATGAAGAGGAATAATGCCAAGAAAAAAAACAACAACAAAAAAGAAATCAACAGTAAACAAAGCAGGTAACTATACCAAGCCTACCATGCGTAAGAGGCTTTTTGAAAAGATTAAAGCAGGTTCTAAAGGTGGTAAGCCCGGACAATGGAGTGCTAGAAAGGCACAGATGCTTGCTAAAGAATATAAAGCTAAAGGTGGAGGTTATAAGTAATGGTTGCTCAAACTAATCAAAAAGTAAAAACTAAAGCAGAACTAACGAAGTTAATTAAACAACAACAGTTCAAAGGACATAAACAATAATGGCACTTAAAAAATCTCAGAAGTCTTTAAAGCGTTGGACTAAACAGAAGTGGAGAACTGCTAGTGGTAAGAAGTCTTCAGAAACTGGAGAAGTCTACGCACCTGCAAAGACTATTAAAAAGTTAAAGTCTACTGCAGCAGGTAGAAAGAAACTAGCAGCAGCTAATAAAAAGAAAAGAGCAGCTACAAAGAAAGGTAAGCAACATGCTAGACATGGGCTACACAAAGGAAAGAAACGATGAGAGAAGAATATAAGAAAGGTGGTAAAGCTAAAGACCCACGTTTAAAAAGAGCCGGAGTATCTGGTTACAACAAACCTAAACGTACTCCTAACCATCCTAAGAAGTCACATATAGTTGTAGCTAAAGAAGGTTCAAAGATTAAAACTATAAGGTTTGGACAGAAAGGTGCAAAGACTGCAGGTAAGCCTAAAGCAGGTGAGTCTGATAGAATGAAAGCAAAGCGTAAAAGTTTTAAGGCTAGACACGCTAAGAATATAGCTAAAGGAAAAATGTCAGCAGCTTATTGGGCTGATAAGGTTAAATGGTAAGATGCCACAGTTAGGAAGTAATGAGAAACCAGTTCTTATGACAAATAAGAAGAATGGTGGTCGTGTCGGAAAAGGTTCTAGACCTAGAAAGACTTCAGTATCACAACAACAGTTTGATGATAATTGGGATCGTATATTTAAAAAGTAATGGCATATTCTCAACAAGTTGTAGATAGATTTGAAAGTGTACTCAACGAACCTGAGAAACATGCAGTAGGTAGATTTGATCCTACTGATCCTAATGTTGCTACAGGTATGACTGGTGCTCCCGCATGTGGAGATGTTATGAGGCTACAACTTAAACTAGACGGGAATACAATAGAAGATGTCAAGTTTAAAACATATGGATGTGGAAGTGCAATAGCATCATCTACATTATTTGTAGATATGCTTAAGGGTAAAACAATACAAGAAGCTAAAGAAATTAAAGACAAAGATATTGCAGAGGCTTTAGAGTTACCGCCTATAAAGTTACATTGTTCTGTTCTTGCAGAAGAAAGTATTGCTAAAGCTATTGAAGATTGGGAAAATAAATTAGCACGTAGACAACACAATCAGTTATGAAAGAAGGATATATAAAAAGAAAAACATCTACTATTCCGTTTGGATACGAAACAAGTGAAATTGATGGTTACTTTAAACCCGTACCTGAACAGTTAGAAGCATTGGAAGTTGCTGAAGATTTAGTAGCGGGTGAGTCTATAAGCTTGAGAGATGCTTGTGACTGGATAGAATTTAAAACTCATCGCAGTATTACACCTGCAGGTTTAAAGAAACACATAGATAAAAAATATGGAAAACGACAACAACGACTTGAAAGATTGGGAACAGAACCCGCATCTTTACTTGACAGATTCTGAAGGGAGCTTTATACTAAAGAGTGATGGTACACCTCGTAAGAAAGGAGGTAGACCTAAAGGAAGTAAATCAAAATATTTTTATTCACATGGGCAAAAAGCAAAACAGGCAGCTAGGAGAGCAGTCTCCAAGAAACAAAAAGCAATTAAAAAGATTGAAAAGCAACTTGAGTCAAAGAGAAAAGCTCTTAGACAGACGACTGATGTCCTCGGTAAACTCGAAGATAAATCGTCAAAGTCGTCAAAATCGGGGAAGATAGTAACCCCAGAAGAATTAAATGTTCTTCCTAAAGCTGTTCAAGATGAGATAGATGCAGGAAGTAATGTTGTCTTTCATCCTAATGAAGGACCGCAAACCGAGTTTCTAGCTGCAGACGAAAAAGATGTATTGTATGGTGGTGCTGCCGGTGGTGGTAAATCATACGCTATGTTAGTTGATCCATTAAGGTATGCACATCGCAAAGCACACAGAGCCTTAATACTTAGAAGGTCTATGCCAGAACTTCGAGAACTTATCGACAAGTCTCGTGAACTTTATCCACAAGCATTTCCCGGATGTAAGTTCAGAGAAGTTGAAAAGGTATGGAACTTTCCAAGTGGAGCTAAAATAGAATTTGGTTTCTTAGAAAGGGATGCTGATGTATACAGATATCAAGGACAAGCATATTCATGGATTGGCTTTGATGAGATAACACACTTACCTACAGAATTTGGTTGGAACTATCTAGCCTCACGTCTTAGAACAACAGACCCTGAAATTAAAACGTATCTACGTTGTACTGCTAACCCCGGTGGTATTGGTGCGTCTTGGGTAAAGAAAAGATATGTAGATGCGTTTGCTCCAAATGAATCTTTTATAGGAGGAGATGGACTAACAAGAAAGTTTATTCCTGCACGATTAACTGATAACCCTTACTTATCTGAAGATGGAGTATATGAAACTATGCTCATGTCTTTACCTCCTGTACAACGTAAACAACTACTAGAAGGTAATTGGGATATCAATGAAGGGGCTGCCTTTGTAGAATTTGATCCTGACATGCATATTGTTACTCCATTTCAAATTCCTTTAACATGGGAACGAGTAAAAGGTATTGACTATGGATACGCTTCAGAGAGTGCTTGCATATGGGGAGCAGTAGACAGGACAGATGGAACACTCATCATTTACCGTGAATTGTATCGAAAAGGCTTGACAGGTGAGGATTTAGGCTCTATAATAACAGACATGGAAATGGAAGACCCTTTTTCTGTTTCTGGTGTATTAGATACTGCGGCATGGGCAAGAACTGGTACAACTGGACCAACAGTAGGAGAGTCGCTCGTTAAGCAAGGACATAAACTTAGACGAGCAGATAAAAATAGAATACAAGGTAAAATTCAGATTCACGAATATTTAAAAGTACAACCAAGCGGAAGACCTAAGTTACAAATATTTAACACGTGTCCAAACTTGATAAAGGAATTACAAAGTATACCTTTAGATAAACGTAATCCTGAAGATGTAGATACACATGCTGCGGATCATGCTTATGATGCTCTGCGGTATTTGATTATGAGTAGACCTAGAATAAATAATCCAATGGATAATCTTCGTCAGTATCATAGAGAATCAATCTACAAACCAGTTGATGAAACATTTGGATATTAAGTATGGAAGAAGATAATAAACCTTTACAACCCACAGGACTATTAGATGCTGATGCAATCTATGTTGAAGAGGTAGAAGGGGAACAAGGATTAGAATTATCTTTAGAAGAAGATCAAAAGCTAAACTTAGCAGGTCTTATCAAGAATAGATTTCAAGCTGCAGAAGATGCAAGAAGTTCTCATGAAGATAGATGGATTACTGGGTATCAAAACTTTAGAGGGCTTTACGGAAAACGAGTTAAGTTTAGAGAATCTGAAAAGTCTAGAGTATTTGTAAAAGTTACAAAGACTAAAGTACTTGCAGCATTTGGTCAACTAATTGACGTTATATTCGGTACAGGTAAGTTTCCTATTGGAGTATCAGAAACAAAGATGCCTGAAGGCGAAGTTGCTGTAGCTCATTTAGATACACAAAATCCAGTGCCGGGGATTGAAACAAGCCAAGCTGAAGCAACTCCAGATGAAGTTGAAAGCCCATATGATGTAGGCTATGAAGGTGATGGGAAGGTTTTAAAACCCGGTGCTACTTTCTCTGATGGTAAGTTTCAAGAAAGATTTTTAGAAGAACTAGCCAAAGAAGAAGGTAACTATACTCCCGGACCTAGTGCAAACCCACAAGACTTAGAAGTTAGTCCTGCACAAAAAGCTGCAAGACGAATGGAAAAATTAATCCATGATCAAATAGAAGAATCAAATGGTGCTTCTGAATTACGTAGTGCTTTGTTTGAAGCAGCTATGTTAGGAACAGGAATTATTAAAGGACCATTTAACTTTAATAAAACTTTACATAAGTGGGATGAAGATGATGAAGGTATTAGAACATATAATCCTGTAGAGGTTAGAGTACCAAGAATAGAATTTGTAAGTCTGTGGGATTTCTTTCCAGACCCATCGGCTACAACAATAGAGGAATGTGAATACATAATTCATAGGCATAGACTAAACAGGAGTCAATTTAGAGCATTAAGTAAAATGCCTTACTTTGACAAAGATGCTATTCGTGAATGTTTAATGATGGGTGGTGACTATGAAAAGCGTAGTTACGAAGATCAGATTAGAGATGAAGATGTAGATGAATATGCATTACCACAGTATGAAGTACTAGAATATTGGGGAGTTATGGATGCAGCTTACTTACGTGATGTAGGTGTTGAACTAGCTGATGAAATAGATGATCTTGATGAACTTCAAGTAAATGTATGGACAAGTGGTGGTAAGATACTAAGAACAGTAGTTAATCCATTTACACCATATAGATTACCATATCATGCTTTCCCATACGAAAAAAACCCGTATAGTTTCTTTGGTGTTGGTGTAGCAGAAAATATGCATGACTCACAACAGATTATGAATGGTCATGCGAGAATGGCAATAGATAACTTAGCATTATCTGGCTCATTAGTTTTTGACATTGACGAATCTGCTTTAGTAGGTGGACAAAGTTTTGAAGTGTATCCCGGAAAGATATTCCGTAGACAAGCAGGAATGCCCGGACAGGCAATACACGGAGTTAAGTTTCCAAACACATCAACTGAAAATATGATGATGTTTGACAAGTTTAGACAGCTTGCTGATGAACAGACAGGCATACCTAGTTACTCTCATGGTCAAACAGGAGTACAAAGTATGACAAGAACTGCATCAGGAATGTCTATGTTATTAGGTGCAGCAAGTCTTAATATCAAAACTGTTATTAAGAACTTAGATGACTTCTTACTTAAACCTTTAGGAGAAGCATACTTCCAATGGAATATGCAGTTCTTAGAAGATAAGCTAGGAGTTGTAGGTGATTTAGAAGTTAATGCAACTGGTACAAATAGTTTGATGCAAAAAGAAGTGAGGTCACAAAGACTAACCACTTTCTTACAAACTGCACAGAATCCTGCTATTGCACCATTTGTTAAGATGTCTAAATTAATTAGTGAACTTGCCTACAGTCTTGATCTTGATCCTGATGAAATACTCAATGATCCGGAAGAGGCTGCTATCATGGCACAAATAATAGGAATGCAAAATAATGTTGGACAAGAATCAGGCGCGCAAGCTAGCCCCAATGGTCAAGAACAAGAAGGAATGGGCGGTGCTACTGGAGTACCTCAACCACCTCAAGAACTTGGAGTTACAGGTACTGGCGGTGGCAACATCGGAATTGGAAATGTTCCGCAGTCAGGGGAAGCTGAATTTTCTGGCACACCTAGAGCAGTTGGAGAGTAGTGTAGACGAAGCACTAAATAGAAAGGAAGAAATATGACAGAGTTTACAACTAAGCAAAATAAAAAACTTCAAGAAGAAGCAAATAAAATTTATAAGTATAGAAATACGAAAAAATTATTTACTCCTGAAGAAGAAGATAAATATTTAAGAGGAGTAAGCAGCGATTATTCAAAAAGATTTGCTATTCCTTCTAGTATTATTGCTAATAAAATTAATGAATTTATTGGTTATAATGTTGCGGAAGATAAAATAAACAAAAGAGAACAAGCTTTAAATTCAAATCCTTTATTAGAAAAAAGACAAATTAGAAATGAAGGTGGAGAAATGGATCAACAAATGGACATGTTGATGGGAATGGAACAAGAACAACCAATGCTTCCTGACGAAGAAATGGAAGAAGATTATGTAGACTATGTTGTTGAAGAAACATTGTCTAATGAAGATAGAAATTATTTAATAGATGCTCTCGAAAGAGATGATAGACTTAGTATGATCTTTGATCAAGTAGTCGAGAGTGCAACAGAATTTACTGGTTCTGGAACTGTAGAAGGTCCGGGAACTGGTAGGTCCGATTCGATACCTGCAAGGCTATCGGATGGGGAATTTGTCATAACTGCAAAAGCAACTGAAGAAATCGGAGCAGACAATTTAATGTCTATGATGAAAGACGCAGAAGCTGCTGCAGATGAAAGACAAATGGCTTATAACGGTGGACCGATAAGAGAAGAGAAAGAAGTAATGGCATCTGCACAAGAGCCAGTACAACAAAACATTAATGTGACTAAGACTACACTTGACAGTGCTTCACAAATGCGAGTGCAAGATGAAGACCCTGTTAGGAAAGCAGTCAAAGAAAATATGATGCTCGACCCTTATCAAAAACACGTTAGAAGCTAAAACAATGATAGGCTACTTACGTCAGTAACCCCTATCGAATTTATAACCTTTAGCTACCTTGTTAGATCAAGCCCCTAATTAAAAAAGACGTTTTTAGAATAGGCTACCTTGAGGTAAGCACAAGCCCTAAAAGGAGAAAGAAATGGCAGAAGTTGAAAATATACAGGAAGAATCTGTAGAACCAACTCCTAACCCGTATAATCAAAAGAAAGATTGGCATACAGAGGATGTAATGCCAAAACATGGAGAAACTGCGGAAGGATTGTTTTTTGAGAAACCACAAGCTCCTTCAGAACCAGAACCAGTACAAGCTGAGACTGTTGAAGAAGATAAAGCTTATAGTAGACCAAATTACAAAAAAAGATATGATGACTTGAAAAAGCATTATGATACAAGGCTCTCTGAGTTTAAACAAAGAGAACAAGAATTGATAGCTGAAGCTACAGCAAATAGACCGGAGTATCAAGCTCCTAAGTCTGCTGAAGAATTAGAACAATTTAAAGCTGAGTATCCTGATGTTTATGAAGTGGTAGAAACTGTAGCTCACTTGCAAAGTGAAGATAAAGTTGCTTCATTGCAACAACGTCTAGATGCTTTACAAGAGCGTGAATCAGAAATACTAAAACGAGAAGCTGAAAAAGACTTGATTACAAAACATCCAGACTTTGAAGACCTTCGTAATAGTGATCAGTTTCATGCTTGGGCAGAGTCTCAACCCGAAGAGATAAAAGATTGGATTTATAATAATCCTAATAATGCATCTCTTGCAAGCAAAGCCATCGATCTTTTTAAAATGGAAAACGGTATAGTCCCTGTAAAACCAAGCCAAAACAAATCGGAAAGAAGTTCTGCTGCTGATATGGTGTCTACAAAGACAACTACAGTAGATGAGAAACAACCGAAGATTTGGACACAACAGGAAATCGCTGCCCTACCTATGGCTGAATACGATAGACTTGAAAAAGAAATCGATAAAGCTGTAGAAGAAGGCAGGGTTATATAATAACAAAGTTAATAATATTCAAGGAGAATAATTATGGCATATAATCAATCTGATGCTTTATTTGAGCAATCAACTGATACTAATGGTAACTTTGGTAATTCCGTAAGTGGTCAAAATAACTCCTTCTTCTTACCGAAAGTCTATTCTAAAAAGGTTTTAAACTTTTTCAGAAAAGCTTCGGTAGCAGAAGCAATCACTAACACTGATTACTCAGGAGAAATATCCGCTTTTGGAGATACTGTAAGAATCATTAAAGAACCTACAATCACCGTCTATCAATATGAAAGAGGTGCTGATGTAACACAAACTAAGTTAACTGACCAAGAATTAACTATGGTCGTTGACGTAGCAAACGCTTTTAAATTCATCGTTGATGATATTGAAACTTCAATGTCTCACGTGAACTTCAAAGAAGTAGCCAGTTCATCTGCTGCTTATGCATTGAGAGATGCTTTTGATGAAGGCGTTATCGCTGAAATGTTTGCAGGTGTATCTTCAAGCTCACCTGATCACATCATCGGTTCAGACAGTGCGACTGCTGATGCAACTTTGTCTCACGCCACAAACTCAGTAGACCTTTTAGGTTCTGACGGAACTGGTGTTGATCCTCTAGACCTTATGGCTAGAATGGCTAGACTTTTAGACGACCAAAGTATTCCTGAAGAAGGAAGATGGTTCTTAGCACCACCTTCGTTCTACGAGGAACTTTCACAGGCTGACTCTAAACTTCTATCTGTTGACTTCAACGCAGGTCAAGGATCATTGAGAAATGGTTTAGTATCAAGTGGTAAGTTACGTGGATTTGATATGTACAAATCTAATAATGTTGCTAGTACGTCTAACGCTACTGGTAAAGTATTAGCCGGACACATATCGTCTACAGCTACTGCTCAAGCTATAACATCAACTGAAGTCATTCGTGACCCAGATTCATTTGGTGATATAGTTAGAGGTCTTCACGTTTATGGTGCGGAAGTACTAAGACCTGAAGCTCTAGTATCTGCTTTCTACGTAGTAGACTAAGCAATTCGTAAGCGGGGGAGGAATCATGTGTTCGCTTCCCCCTTACACCTTTTAACTTTGGAGATATAAATGGCATATACATACGATAAGAAAAAAAGAAAAAAAGCAAAAGGTGGTGGTAAGCAACGTATGACATACGGACATGGTGGAGAAGCCATGAAAAAAGCCAAACCTTGTTAATATGAAAGTCAAAGCCCCTAAAGGATACCATTGGATGAAAGATGGTAAAGAATATAAATTAATGAAGCACACTGGTAAGTTTGTTAAACATAAAGGTGCAAGCCTTACAGCTAACTTTGCGATTCAAAAGAAACATAAAAAATAATGGCAACAACATTCCTAACACTAACAAACGATGTTCTTAGAGAACTTAACGAGATTGAACTAACCTCTGCAACTTTTGCTAGTGCGAAAGGAATTCAAAACTTTGTTAAAAATTCTATTAACAAATCTTTAAATGATATTGCAAACGAAGAACCTCAACTTCCATTTTTTGCAGTTGCAGCTAGTGGAGGTACAGACCCTTTCTATGGTAATGTTACTGTAGAAACTACAGCAGGTACTAGATGGTACACACTAAAATCAGGTAGCTCTAGTATTACAACTGATTATGCTTCTATAGATTGGGATGATTTTTATTTAACAACTATTGGTGTAAGTGGAGAAACATCTCCTTATACTTCTAGAGGTTTAACATTTATTACATTAGACGATTGGACAAGATATTTAAGAGATGCAGAAAATGATGATGATGCAGATACTCAAAATTATGGTGAACCTAAATATGTAATTCGTAGTCCAGATCATCGTAAGTTTGGATTAAGTCCTATACCCGATAAAGTTTATAATGTGCATTTCTATGCTTATAATGCACCTACAGCTTTATCAGCTTATAGTGATGAAATAGTATTACCTGACCAGTATGCTAATGTAATAACTGCTAAAGCTCGTTACTATGTATGGCAATTTAAAGAAAGCCCACAACAAGCTGCATTTGCTATGGATGATTATAAAAAAGGCATGAAGCAAATGAAGTCTAACTTAATTAATCCTGCTCCAAAATATGTTGGAGATGACAGGAGATATTTCTAAACATGCCTGCATCGCAACCGTATACAGTCGCAGTTAATGGAGGATTAGTCAAGTCTTCAAATGTTATTGACTTACTTAAAACCCCCGGAGTTGCAAAAGATTTAAGAAACTTTGAAGTATCTACAGAGGGTGGATATAGACGTATTAATGGTTATCAGAAGTTTGGTACAACTAATGCAACAAGACCTACAGGTAGTGCTACAAATATACTAGGCACGTTTCCATATGCTGATGGAGTAATTGTTACAGCAGGCACGGGAATCTTTTTTAGTAATGATGGAGCAACTTGGGTAAACATAGGGAGAAGCTCTGTAGATGCAAGCGGAGATAACTATTCAACCTTTACAGGAAGAAGTACACTAACTAGAACTGGACAAGGACAATGCCAATTTGCATTGTTTGATGGAGCTACGTTTGATTATGGTACAGTAATTATAACAGACGGAGCAAATAAACCTTATGCATTTAGAATGGAAGGTACTGGTGCTTTAGCTAGCAGAACTTTTTTTGCAGAAGAAATAACTGTAACAGGAACAAAACATGCTAAGTATGTAACAACTCACGATAAACATTTAATTGTTGCAGGAGTTGAAGATAACTTAAATACAATCTATTATAGTGGTACATTAGACCCTACAGACTTTACAAGTACAGGTTCTGGTAATATAGTTTTAGAAGACCAAATAGAAGGTGTTAAAGGTTTCCGTAATGAGTTATTTATATTTTGTACAAATAGTATATTTAAACTTATAAATATAAATGATTCAAGTAATATTTCAATTGTACCAGTTACAAAGAACGTAGGTTGTCTAAGCGGATATAGTATTCAAGAGATTGGTGGTGACTTAATATTCTTAGCACCAGATGGTTTAAGAACAGTTGCAGGTACAGCAAGAATTGGTGACGTTGAGCTAGGTACAGTTAGTAAAGCTATACAACCGCTTGTCACAGACTTGACAGAAAGCATAAATAGCTATATAATAAGTAGTGTTGTATTACGAGATAAATCTCAGTATAGATTGTTTTATGCAGATTCAAGTTTAGAACAAACACAACAAAAAGGAATAATAGGAACATTAAGACCTGATGGATTTCAATGGTCTGAAACAAGAAGTTTAGAAGTTACTGCAATTGGTTCAGGATTTGATAGTAACAATGTAGAACAATATTATCATGGAGATACTGAAGGATACGTATATCAACATGATACAGGAAATAGTTTTGATGGTACAAACATATTAGCTCGTTACGAAACACCAAACTATGATTACGGAGATTTAGGAACTTTAAAAACTTTACATTACGTAAGAGTATCAGCAAGCTCAGAAGGTATTACAGAGCCTGATGTCCAAGTTAGATTTGATTACGGAAATACAGACATACCACAACCCCCAGATTTATTTGACTTAGGAGTTATAAATCCTCCATCTAAGTTTGGAGATGCTTTATTTAATACAAACGTATTTGGTGGTGGTGATAACCCTTTAATAAGAATTCCATTACAAGGGAGTGGAACAAGTAATAATTTTACCATTATAAGTGATGATACAAAACCACCATACACGATAAATGGTTTTTATGTAGATTATATACCTTCAGGCAGGAGATAATAAATGGCACAAACATATACACGACAGAGTTCGTTTGCAGATGGAGATACTATAACTGCTGCATTATTTAATAACGAATATAATCAGTTAGTCAACGCATTTGCATATAGTTCAAGTAGTGCAAGTTCTACAGGGCACAGACACGATGGTACTGCAGGACAAGGTGGTAACATTCATACTATCGGTGACTTAGACTTTTTAAACAAGATTGTCGTAGACAGTACAAACAATAGGTGGGGAGTATTTGTTGAAGTATCGTCAGCAGCAGTAGAACAAATTAGAATACAAGATGGAGCTATCTTACCAGTAACAGATAATGATATAGATTTAGGTACAAGCTCATTAGAATTTAAAGATGCATACTTTGATGGTACAGTAACAACTGATGCTTTAGTAGCAGATACTGCAGATATTAATGGTGGAACTGTAGATGGTGCAACTATTGGAGCTAACTCAGCTTCTACAGGTGCATTTACTTCTGTAACTACAACAGGTAATGTTGATGTTGGAGGTAACTTAACCGTAACAGGAACAACAACTTTTAATGGTGGTACACTTACTCTTGGTGATGCTGCTTCAGACAATGTTGTATTTGGTGCTGATGTAGATTCAAGTATAATTCCTGATGATGATGATACATATGACTTAGGAAGTTCTTCACAAGAGTGGAGAAATTTATTTATCGATGGAACAGCCAACATCGATAGTTTAGTAGCTGATACAGCAGACATAAATGGTGGTACAGTTGATGGTGCTATTATTGGTGGTTCAAGTGCAGCAGCTATAACTGGTACAACTATTACAGGTACAAGTTTTGTTATAGGTTCAGCAGATATAAGTGAAGCAGAACTAGAAACAATTGATGGAGTTACAGCAGGAACGGTAGCAGCTTCTAAAGCTATTGTAGTAGATAGTAATAAAGATTTTACAGGAGCTAGAAACATTACACTAACTGGAGAACTTGATGCAGGTTCTTTAGATGTAAGTGGTGATGTAGATGTAGACGGTACACTTGAAACAGATGCTTTATCTATAAATGGTACAGCAGTTACATCAACAGCAGCCGAACTAAACATACTTGACGGAGTTACGTCAACTGCTGCAGAGTTAAATATACTTGATGGTGTTACAGCTACAGCAGCAGAAATAAATGTTCTTGATGGTATTACATCAACAGTTGCAGAACTAAACATTTTAGATGGTGTTACAGCAAGTGCTGCAGACATTAATCTTATAGACGGAATTACAAATGGAACTGTTATAGCTAGTAAAGCTATCATAACAGATTCAAACAAAGACATTACTGGTGGTAGAAATATAACCATTAGTGGTGAGTTAGATGCAGCCACATTAGATATTAGTGGTGATGCAGACATAGACGGAACATTAGAAGCTGATGCGATTACTATTGCAGGTGTTACATTAGCAGAAACTATTAGTGATACTGTTGGTGCTATGGTCACAAGTAATACTGAAACAGGTGTTACAGTTACTTATGACGATTCAGACAACACACTAGACTTTGTAATTGGTACACTTAACCAAGATACAACAGGTAATGCAGCTACAGCAACAGCTTTAGAAACAGCAAGAACAATTCATGGTGTATCATTTGATGGTACAGCAAACATAGACTTATCAGAAGTTGTACAAGATACTGTAGGTGCTATGTTCTCAAGTAATACTGAGACAGGTATTACAGCAACATATCAAGATAGTGATGGAACTATTGATTTAGCAGTAGGTAATGTTATTGCAGTTGCAGCAGGTGCTTCAGCATCAAATATTGCTTCTGGAGGAACTGTAACTTTTGCAGGAACTTCAAACGAAATAGATGTAGCAGAAAGCTCTGGTACAATAACATATGGATTACCTACTAATGTAACTATTGGTGGTACATTAACAGCAGCTACACTAGATATTAGTGGAGATGTTGATATAGATGGTACGTTAGAAGCTGATGCTTATACAGTTAATGGTACATCTTTAGAAGAATTTATTTCTGATACAACAGGTGCAATGTTTACAAGTAATACTGAAAGTGGTATTACAGTTACATATCAAGATGCAGATAACACAATAGACCTTGCAGTTGATGCAGCACAAACAGGTATTACATCTTTACTAGCTACAGACATTAAGATTGGTGAGGATGACCAAACTAAAATAGATTTTGAAACAGCAGACGAAATACACTTCTATGCAGCTAATGCCGAACAAGTATACGTAGCTGATGGTATCTTTGGACCACAAACAGATAGTGATGTAGATTTAGGTTCTAGTTCGGTACGTTGGAAAGATGCTTATGTAGACTCTCTAACAACTACAGGTGCTATAACTGTAGGTGGAAACTTAACAGTTAATGGAACTACTACTACAGTTAATAGTACAACAGTTACAGTAGATGACCCAATCTTTACATTAGGTGGTGATTCTGCTCCGGGTTCTGATGATAACAAAGATAGAGGTATTGAGTTTAGATGGCATGATGGAAGTGCAGCTAAACTTGGATTCTTTGGATATGATGATAGTGCTACAGCATTTACATTTATTCCAGATTCTTCAAACAGTTCAGAAGTTTTCTCAGGTTCAGCAGGTAACGTAGTCTTTGGAGGTATCACAGGTACAAGTGGTACAATTTCAGGAGATTTAACAGTAGATACTTCTACACTAAAAGTAGATAGTTCAAACAATAGAGTAGGTATCGGTAATGCTTCTCCAGATGTATCTCTTGATATTGGTAGCTTTACAGATGCAATACACGTACCAGTTGGTACAACAGCACAAAGACCGGCAAGCCCTGCAGCAGGTTACTTTAGATATAACACTACAACAAGTAAGTTTGAAGGCTACACAGATTCTTGGGGAGCTATAGCAGGTGGTGGTTCTGGTACAAACATGGATACCAACATCTTTGCAGGTGATGGTTCGGATACTACATTTACTTTAAGCACAGCACCAGATGATGAAAATAATCTTATGGTCTTTGTTGATGGTGTATTCCAAGCTCAGAATGTATACTCAGTTTCAGGAACTACATTAACTTTTGCAACTGCTCCTGCTAATGGTAGAGTTATAACAGTCTATCACAGCACAACAACTGTTGGTGGTTCTAACAACTCAATAGCTACAATGACTGGTGATGGTAGTGATACAACACTAACACTATCTGTTAATCCAGTACACGAGAACAACGTATCAGTATTCTTTGATGGTGTTTATCAAAGCAAATCAAACTATAGTATATCTGGTACAACACTTACATTCTCTACAGCCCCTGCAAGTGGTGTAGCTGTAGAAGCTATTACAGCAACGAATACAAGTATTACAACTGCTACGCAATTAGTAGATGCTGATAGTGATACAATGATTCAGGTCGAAGAAAGTTCTGATGAAGATACTATAAGATTTGATATAGCAGGTGCAGAAGACTTTACAATGACTGCTAATACGTTTAATGCTTTATCAGGCAGCACTATAAAAACAGATACTATTGCAGAAACAACATCTGCTTCTGGAGTAACTGTTGATAGTGTTTTACTTAAAGATGGAAGTGTTACAAGTGCTGCAGGTGGAACATTTACTACAGCAAGTGGGAATGACCTTAATATAGTTTATCCAGATGCTAGAAGTTTATTTATAAAAGAAGACAGTACAACTCATGTTACTGTGGATAACACAGGTCAAGTAGGCATAGGAACGAGTCCTTCAGCGAAATTACATGTTACTGGCACTGCACTTATTGATGGACTCTCTAATTACACAGGTTTAACAGTCAAAGGTTCAGGCGGTTCACGACCAATGATTCAATGGTCAAATGCAAACAATGGAGCTTTGTGTGCTATATATGGAACGGAAGGAAACGAAATGGTTCTTACTTCAGGTTCTAGTAATACAGAAAGAATGCGTATTCTTTCGACTGGTCAAGTTTCTTTTGGCACTTCATCACCTCTTGCAGGCTCAAGAATTTTTACTTTAGCAAGTGCCTCTACTCCTTATGGACTTACTACTCAGAATGATGCTACCACAGGAACTATGTTTGTTATGGTATTTCATAGCAATGGTGCGTCAAATATAGGAAGTATTACGACTACCAATACAGCAACAGCTTTTAACACCTCCTCAGACTATAGATTAAAAGAAAATGTAAGACCTATAGAAAATGGTTTAGAAAGACTAAACAATCTAAACCCAGTCAAGTTTGATTGGAAAGAAGATGGAACTACAAGTGAAGGTTTTATAGCACACGAAGCACAAGAGGTATTTCCAGATGCTGTAAGTGGTGAAAAAGACGGAGAAGAAATGCAAGGCATGGATTATGGAAGAATCACACCATTACTTGTCAAAGCAATCCAAGAACAACAAACAATTATAGAAGACTTAAAAGCTAGAATAGAAACTCTAGAGGGATAAAGATATGACAACTAAAATACCAGTAGAAC